>Ga0209562_1000010_pt1 | contig 127934 bp, 116 predicted proteins | sample WorMetvacBELIZE2_FD_187399 | JGI IMG/M metagenome (GOLD analysis project Ga0209562, IMG submission 187399) | Marine gutless worms symbiont microbial communities from Max Planck institute for Marine Microbiology, Germany - Olavius vacuus BELIZE.2... | ecosystem: Host-associated > Annelida >... | reverse complement strand
ATAATAACAATGGCAGCATAATGCACGGTAGCCAACATAATTCAGAATGGTTGGAACGTAGCAAAGCGGCGGTTTGGCACCCCTGCACCCAGATGCGCCAGCACGACCCCGGGGCCAGCGAGCCATTACCGCTTATTCCCATTGCCAGCGCCCGTGGTGCCTGGCTGTATGATTTTGATGGTCAGCGTTACCTGGACGGTATATCTTCCTGGTGGGTAAACCTCTTTGGCCACGCTAACCGTTATATCAACGCTGCCCTGCGTGATCAGCTAGAGAAGCTTGAACACGTAATGTTGGCCGGCTTTACGCACACGCCAGCAGTCGAGCTCTCTGAGCGCCTGGCAGCGCTGTGTGGTCACCGTCTCGGGCACGCTTTTTATGCTTCCGACGGCGCATCGGCGACCGAGATCGCTCTAAAAATGTCATTCCACTACTGGCGCAATACTGGCCGCGAGGCAAAGCAGGAGTTTATTTGCCTGCAAAACAGTTATCACGGCGAGACGCTCGGCGCACTAAGTGTTACCGACGTGCAACTGTTCCGCGATGCCTACGAGCCACTACTGCGCCTGGCCAAAATAGTACCGACTCCCGATTCACGTCAGGCTGAAAATGGGGAAACAGCTGCCGAAACGGCTCGGCGAGCGGCGGCGGCTCTCGAAGAGTACCTGCAAAAGAACCACCAAACAACTGCGGCGCTGATCGTCGAGCCGTTGGTGCAGTGCGCGGCTGGCATGATCATGTATGACCCGGAATATCTGCGCCAGGCGCGAATGCTGTGCGATCGCTTTGAGGTGCATTTGATTTGCGACGAAATAGCGGTCGGCTACGGGAGAACTGGCTCTTTCCTGGCGCATAACCAGGCAGCGATACAGCCAGATATTCTTTGTCTATCCAAGGGAATTACCGGCGGTTATCTGCCCCTGTCGGTTGTGATGTGTACCGACATGATATATCAGGCTTTTTACGACGACAGAACTGAACGCGCTTTTTTACACTCGCACTCCTATACCGGCAACCCTTTGGCCTGCCGGGCGGCGCTGGCGACGCTGGATCTATTTGAACAACAGGCTGTATTGGACAGCAACCAAGGACGCAGCGACAAGATTTATGCCGCCCTGCAAAGCGTGCAAGAGCGCATTCAGGTTCGTAACTTGCGTCGTTGCGGCATGATATTCGCCTTTGACGTAGTGGGTGTCGACGCCGCATTCTCGCACTTCTACTACCAGGAAGCGCTACAACGCCAAGCGTTGATTCGTCCTTTGGACAATACCGTTTACCTGATGCCGCCCTATATTCTCGATGACAGCGAAATAGATCATCTGACCGGGGCTACCATTCAGGCGCTGGACGCAACCCTGGGAAAACTAGCCACATAACAGGGCAAATCTTGCCAACAGCCAACGCCAGGCAAGCAAACAACCAGATAGCGCCGCTGCCGGATTCGCTTGCTGGCTGGTTACGCTATCTGGAAAGCATGCACCCGCAAGGGCAAGACGGCATTATCCCCGGTCTGCAGCGTTGCCAACAAGTGGCGGCAGTTTTGCAACAGTCTGCCTTTTGTCCGCTGATAAGCGTTGCTGGCACCAATGGCAAGGGGTCGACTTGCGCCTTTCTGGAGAGCACATGCCGTGCCGCCGGTTACAAAACCGGCTGTTACAGTTCGCCGCATCTATCCGACTACAACGAGAGGGTGCGCATAGATGGCGAAAATATCTCAAACGCCGCTCTAGGCGAAGCATTTGCACTGGTCGAGCAGGCGCGCCGCGTCGCCGGAGTATCTCTGACCTACTTTGAATTTGGTACGCTTGCCGCCTGGCAATGCTTCCGCGCCGCCAGTGTTGAGGTGATGATTCTGGAAGTTGGTCTTGGCGGACGCCTGGATGCTGTCAACATTTACGACGCCGACGTGGCCATAGTCAGCAGCATCGCGCTTGACCATACCGAATGGCTGGGGGACACGCTGGAGGATATCGCATTTGAAAAAGCCGGCATCTTCCGCGCTGGTCGTCCAGCGATCTGCGCTGCGCCCAATCCACCGGACAGTTTGCTTGCTCAGGCAAGCAGTATCGGTGCCGAATTATGGCTGGCCGAACGTGACTATGGCTACATATGCCGCCCTGGCGAGCGCGATAGCTGGCTATACTGGCAACAGTGGCCAAGCGGCGAACGCAGGCAACAAAACTTTGCATACCCTGTGCTGCGCGGAGCGCAACAGCTCAGCAATGCCAGCGCCGCCCTGACCGCTCTCTCCTGTTTGCAACCCAGGCTGGCTATTAGCGAGCAGGCCAGGCGGCAGGGCTTGCTACAGGCAAGATTGGCAGCCCGTTTTCAGGTTTTACCCGGACGTCCAACGATAGTGCTGGATGTGGCGCATAACGCGCAAGCAACACGGGCGTTGGCTTGCAATCTGGACGCGATGGGTTATTTCAGCAATAACATTGCCATCCTCGGCATGCTGGGTGACAAAGATATTGCCGCCACCTTGAGCTGCCTGCTGACCAAGTTTGACCAATGGCTACTATGCGAACTACCTTCGGCGCGTGCCGCCAGTGCCGGTCATCTTCGTTCTGTGTTACAGGAATTGTACGCTGGGCAGCAATTACCTCTTCCACATATACAATGCCTGCCGTCACCAACGGAGGCACTGCAAACAGTCAGGGGAAGAGCGGGTGAAAATGATAGAATCGTTGTGTTTGGTTCTTTTTACGCCGCTGCCGATGTGCTGCCGAACATTGGCAAGCGTTGCTGAGGACGCTGACGACGTTGTAGCGAAATACCTAATACCATTTCCAGGCTAACGGCAATCTGTGGGCGCATGAACGGAAACGATCAGGACTTAAATCAGGAGCAAGACCAGGAAGAGAGCCTGGCGCTAAAGAAGCGTGCACGGCGGCGCTTGCTTGGCGCGGCGACTTTTGTTCTATTGGCGGTGACGCTGCTGCCGATGGTCATGGACAATGAGCCACAGCGAAGCAAAGAGTTGGAAATCAACATACCCGGACAAGAAACGCAGCGTTTCATCAACCCGGCGGCAAGCCAGGCCGAATCGAGGAAAGAAGCTCGCAGCTCGTCATCCAGCACCAGGGTAATACAAAATAAGCCTCGCAATAAGCAGGGCCGGCCGCAAACCAGGGCAAGTACAAACGACGTTGTAAAAAAGACTGCCATCAAAACCGCGGCTAAACCAAAGCCCAAGGCAAAGCCGAAAAAGACGAACAACAAGAAAAGCTCCCATAAAAGCTCCCGTTCGCAAAGCGCCAACAAAAACAAGGGGGAGGCACGCAAGACTACCAGGACCAAAAAAGCCGAAGACAAGGTCGACAGGACTAAAAAAGCGGAAGTCAAGCAGCCCGCCGCCCGGTCAAGGCAAAAAAAAGCGCACGCGGCAACTACAACTAAAACCAAATCCAGCGACAACGAGGCACGCGCTGCCGCAATTCTATCCGGCGCGAACGTCCCGGCAGCAAGCACGGATGGCAAATCCACAACTGGTGGAAAAGCGTCGGCTAACAAGAAATTTCACATTGCCATTGGCGCTTTTGCACGTAGTCAAAGCGCCAGCGACTTACGAAATAAACTTGACGCGCTGGGCATAGCCAGCTATCTGCAGCCTGCTAATGTGAATGGTAAAAACATCATACGCGTACGCGCAGGGCCTTTTGCCAGTCGGGCCGCGGCCAAGGCAGCCCTTGGCCACATACAGGCCGTTGGCATTGGCAAGAATGCCGTGATTAGTTCTATCCGCTAGGCCGGGAGCACTTATGCCATGACCGTGTTTGACTATATTACCCTTGGCGTGCTCGCCGCTTCCATGCTGCTTGGCGTTTGGCGGGGCGTGATCGGAGAAGTATTCTCGCTTTTTGGCTGGGTATTGGGTTTCCTGGCCGCCATATTCTATGGTGACGCCATAGCAGCCCTGCTATTTTCCGCTATCGAAAACCAACTGTTACGCCTGCTATTTGCCTGGATAGTGGTTTTTTTACTGGTGTTGGGCATCCTGGCGCTGCTACGTGTGCTGGTAAAAAAACTGATCACTACCGCCGGCCTTGGCTCGTCTGACCGTGCTTTGGGTATACTGTTCGGCGCCTTGCGCGGCCTGCTGGTAGTGGTCTTGTTAACCGCTGTCGGCGGCTTTACCAAGTTGCCGCAACAACCGTGGTGGCAACAGGCTGCCTTGTCGCCAGTACTGGAAAACGCGGTTATCGCATGCCTGCCCTGGTTGCCGGAAAATCTGGCGGCCGAGATCAGTTTCCAGGGCAAGGTAAGGCCGGGTGAGGAGGATGCGCAATCCGGCAAGCTGGCAATTACCACTATCAGCTGGAGTTAGACGCATGTGTGGTGTCATTGGCGTTATGGCTTTATCGTCCGCTAATCAGCTACTTTACGACGGTTTGATGGTACTGCAGCACCGTGGTCAGGATGCGGCTGGCATCGTCACCGCAAACGAGCAGAATTTTCACCTGCACAAGGGTTCAGGTCTTGTGCGCGATGTGTTCCGTACCCGCGATATGCGCTCCCTGCAAGGCTTCTGGGGCATCGGGCACTGTCGCTATCCTACTGCTGGCTCCGCTTTCAGCCCAGCCGAGGCGCAACCTTTTTATGTTAACTCACCCTTTGGCATAACTCTGGCGCACAATGGCAACCTGACCAACTCTGGTGAGCTGAGGCGGCAAATGTTTGAGCAGGATCTACGTCATATCAACACCAATTCAGATTCCGAGGTGTTGCTCAATGTCTTCGCACACGAGCTGGAAGAAGCATCACACGGCCTGTTGCTCGACACCAGCGCCATCTTCAATGCTGTCGAAGGTGTCTTTCGCCGGTGCCGTGGCGCCTACGCCGCAGTGGCCATGATTGCCGGATATGGCCTGCTGGCCTTTCGGGATCCGCACGGCATTCGACCACTGGTGGTCGGCGAGAACGACAGCGGCGCCGGTCTTGAATATATGGTTGCCTCTGAATCAGTGGCTCTGGACACGCTCGGCTTTGAGATCATCGACGATCTGGCCCCGGGCGAGGCGGTATTCATCGATCTGCAACGACGTTTTTACCGTCAGCAGTGCGCAGAACAAACACAATTAGCGCCCTGCATTTTTGAATACGTCTATCTGGCCCGGCCTGACTCTGTAATAGACGGCGTTTCGGTGTACGAATCGCGTTTGTTGATGGGGGCAAAGCTGGCCGCCAAACTGGGGAAGCAACTACCGGTTAACCAGATTGATGTAGTAATACCCATTCCTGATTCCAGCCGACCTGCCGCTTTGCAGTTGGCCGCCGAGCTTGATATTCCTTTCCGCGAGGGTTTTGTCAAAAACCGCTACGTTGGGCGAACCTTTATCATGCCGGGTCAGGCGGTGCGTAAAAAATCCGTGCGCCAAAAATTAAATACAGTCGCCAGCGAGTTTCGGGGCCGTAACGTGCTGTTGGTAGACGATTCTATTGTACGTGGAACTACCAGCCACGAAATTGTCGAAATGGCGCGCGCCTCTGGCGCAAAAAGAGTGTTCTTCGCATCGGCAGCGCCGCCGGTGCGCTTCCCCAACGTCTATGGCATCGACATGCCAACCCGTGCCGAACTTATAGCCACCGGACGTAGCGACGCTGAGATATGCCGCGAAATAGGCGCTGACGGTTTGGTATATCAGGATTTGCAAACCTTGAAATACACTGTCGGGGAACTCAATTCCGACATTGTGCTTTTTGATGCGTCGTGCTTCGATGGCTGTTATATTACCGGAGACGTTAGCCCTGATTATCTGAACGCCGTTGAGGCCTCGCGTCGTGAAGTTAATGCAACCCTGGCTAACCAGGCCGCCCCGATTGATCACGCCCAACTGGCGCTTAACCTGACCAGCCAACCGGCTGGAAGCAACCCATGAGCAGTACCGACAAGAAGATGCGTCAACCGGTTTTTGACCCGCAGTGGCAGCCGGAGACGCTTGCCGTGCGTGCCGGACAAGAACGCAGCCAGTTCAACGAACACGCCGAGGCCTTGTACCTGACCTCGAGCTTTATCTTTGACAACGCCGCCCAGGCGGCCGCACGCTTTGCGGGCAATGAAGAAGGCAACGTCTACTCACGGTTCACCAATCCGACTGTCAGCGTTTTTGAATCTCGTCTTGCCGCTCTGGAGGGAGCCGAGAGGGCTGTAGCTACCAGTAGTGGCATGTCTGCGATTCTGTCGCTGTGTTTGGCGCATCTGTCGGCAGGCGATCATATTCTCGCTTCCAACGGGTTGTTCGGCGCAACACTGCAGCTATTCAATAACATTCTGTCACGCTTTGGCATAAAAACTACCTGTGTCAAACCTTCGGATATCGCGGCCTGGAAGTCGGCGGTGCAACCCAACACGCGCCTCTTTTTTCTTGAAACGCCATCCAACCCACTTACCGAGATCGCCGATATTGCAGCCATTGCCGCATTGGCGCACCAACATAACGCGCTGCTGGTGGTGGATAATTGCTTTTGCACGCCCATACAACAACAACCACTCAAGCTGGGGGCTGACCTGGTGGCGCACTCTGCGACCAAATTCCTCGACGGTCAGGGGCGTGTGCTGGGTGGGGCATTATGCGGGTCTCATCGCTTAACTGACGAAGTATTCCGCTTTTTGCGTACAGCTGGACCGACGTTATCCGCCTTTAACGCCTGGGTGCTGCTAAAGGGTTTGGAGACACTCGCCCTGCGCGTCAAGGCGCAAAGCGATAACGCCATGCAAATTGCCTGTTGGCTGGAAGAGCATCCGGCTGTAAAACGGGTTTATTATCCTGGCCTGCCCTCGCACCCACAGTACGAGCTGGCGCAAAAGCAACAACAGGGCAACGGAGCAATTGTCGCTTTCGAAATATACGGCGGCAAAGATCAAGCCTGGCAGATAGTAGACGCGTGTCGGCTATTTTCTGTTACCGCTAATCTGGGCGACGCTAAAAGTACCATAACGCACCCGGCAACAACCACACACTGCCGTATTAGTGCTGCTGAACGCGCCGCCGCAGGCATTGGAGACAACCTTTTACGCCTGGCAATTGGACTAGAAGCAATCTGCGATCTGCAAAGCGATTTGCAGATCGGACTCGCCAACATGACAGCAAAATGAAAACTTCCAACCACGTAAACAAAGTAGTACTCGCCTATTCCGGAGGACTCGACACCTCGGTTATTCTGAAATGGCTACAAGATACCTACCAGTGCGAAATCGTTACCTTCACTGCTGACCTGGGTCAGGGAGAGGAACTGGAACCAGCACGAGCCAAGGCGTTGCAATTTGGTGTCCGCCCACAAAACATCTACATGGATGATTTACGCGAGGAATACGTACGCGATTATGTCTTTCCCATGTTTCGCGCCAACACTGTGTACGAAGGAGAGTATCTGCTTGGCACTTCTATAGCGCGGCCGTTGATCGCCAAGCGTCTCATTGAAATTGCGTCTGAAAGTGGCAGCGATGCAATTTCACACGGCGCCACTGGCAAGGGTAACGACCAGGTGCGCTTTGAACTGGGAGCGTACGCGCTAAACCCTGATATCAAGATCATCGCCCCGTGGCGTGAATGGGACCTTCTCTCGCGTGAGAAGTTGCTCGCCTATGCCGAGAAGCACGGTATTCCGGTAGAGATGAAGCACCGGGCTGGTGGCTCGCCGTACTCGATGGATGCCAATTTGCTGCACATCAGCTATGAGGGTCGCCATCTTGAGGATCCGGCGGCGGCGCCGGAAGAGAGCATGTGGCGCTGGAGCCTGTCACCGCAGGAGGCTCCTGATAAGGCGGAGTCAGTTGAACTTGGCTTCGCTAATGGAGACCTGGTTTCTATTGATGGGCAACTTATGGCTGCACACGAGTTATTACTCAAGTTAAACCAGCTGGGAGGCAAGCATGGTGTCGGGCGGCTCGATCTGGTCGAGAACCGCTATGTAGGTATGAAGTCACGTGGTTGTTACGAAACGCCTGGTGGATCAATACTGCTACGCGCACACCGTGCTATCGAATCGTTAACACTCGACCGCGAGGTGGCGCACCTAAAAGACGAACTGATGCCGCGATACGCCAGCTTGATCTACAATGGCTACTGGTGGAGCCCTGAACGGCTGGCCTTGCAAACTCTCATCGATTACACCCAGACGCAGGTCAGCGGCACTGTTTACCTCAAGTTGTACAAGGGCAATGTTATTGTCGAAGGCCGCTCTTCTGCTCAATCGTTGTTTGACAGCAACATAGCCACCTTCGAGGACGACGCAGGCGCCTATAATCAGGCCGACGCAGCCGGCTTTATCAGACTTAACGCCTTGCGCATGCGCATCGCCGCCAAGATACGCGCGCCAGCAACACACGGTCTCTGAAACAAAAACTCCCGGCGTAATGCAAGGCACCCTGTTCGGTTACACCGAAGAACAAATCGCCAATATTGGCGTTACCTGGGGGCTGGCGCTTTTCATACTCTATATGCTGTTTATAATTGCAGAGATAGCCTGGAAATCGAAGGCGGGCAAGACTGGCACTCTTGTGCTTTTTTTTGTACTTGCCATGGGGATGGTTGGTTTTGTAGCCAAGACGATCCTGGAAAAAATGCTTGGCATATAGCTTGCGTACTGACCGTAGCCAGGAAGCACATTGATATTGGAAGACAGCACAACCGCATCTGCAGGGCCGACGGTCAACGATCAGTCCGCGGAACAGACGCAGCTATTGCAAAGGCGTGGCACTGATATTTCGATTATTACGGTGGCCGGAGTTGCGCATGGCGTATCGCATTTTTTTCATCTGCTGATACCACCACTGTTCCCCTGGTTGATGCCTGCCTTTGCGCTCAACTACACCGAGGTGGGTAGCGCTGTGACGGTTTTTTTTGTTATATCGGGCATAGGACAGGCTCTGGCCGGATTGCTGGTGGATCGTTTTGGATCACTAAGATTGTTGTTTGCCGCCATGCTGTGTTTTATTGGCGCTTGCCTGCTACTTGGTACAGCACAGGGTTTCGTCGGGCTATCGCTGGCTGCAGCTCTTGCCGGGGCAGGCAACAGTATTTTTCATCCTGCCGATTTTTCGTTGTTAAATCATCGGGTAAGTTCGGCACGCCTGTCACATGCTTTTGCCATGCACGGGTTGGGCGGTTATATCGGTTGGGCGATTGCGCCATTGTTTCTTACCGGCATAGCCAGCGTGGCAGGCTGGCGTACGGCTGCCTTTATGGCTGGTGGCGTGGCGCTGGCGGCGCTGGTTATGCTATGGGCGGCGCGCCATTTGTTGTCTGGCAACCGGAGCCATATTGCAGACCAGGGCGTACAAGCCGACAAGGGCGGTGCTGAAAACTCCAGCCAAAATATAAAAACGCGGGTGACAACGCTGGAAATCTTGAGGAGTGGCGCTGTCTGGATATGCTTCCTGTATTTTTTTATGACCACTGTCTCCTTTGGAGCCATGCAAAATTATCTGCCGACTATCTTGCAAGGTTTGCATGACATGGTGCTGGCAGTGGCAGCCGGTTCATTATCTGCATATATGGCAGGCGGAGCAGTTGGCATGGTGCTGGGTGGCTTCCTGGTACGCCGAATCTCGCAGGAAAAGCTGATCAGCTTTGCCTTGTTATCCTCCGCCTCGTGTACCCTGTTACTGATTGCAGGTGACAACTGGCCACAGTTTGGCATTGTTGCGCTGGTTGCTCTCGCCGGCATGCTGCTTGGTGTTACCGGTCCAGCACGCGACATGATGGTGAGACAATCAGCCCTTAAGCAGATGGGTTCTTCCGCTTACGGGCGGGTGTATGGTTTTGTCTATTCCGGTCTCGACGTAGGTCTGGCTTTATCACCACTGGCATTTGGCTTTTTAATGAATCAGCAACTATGGTCTGCTGCGCTGACCGGCATAGCAGCGGTAATGGCTCTGTCAGTAGCTACCGCCTGGCGTGCAGGAAGCAAGTAAACATAAGCCACTGTCTGATACCATGAACAATATTCTGCAAGATATATTGAACAGTAAGCGTCAGGAAATTGCCGACTCCGGCAAGCAGTTTCCACTGGCGAGTGTACGCGCTGAGGCAGAATCAGCTCCTCCAGCCAATAATTTTCTTGCCGCGCTGGAGCAGGCCACCAACCAGCGGGGGTCTGCCGTTATTGCTGAAGTAAAAAAAGCAAGCCCGTCCAAAGGCGTTATCCGGGCTGATTTTCAACCTGCGGAAATTGCCGCCAGCTATGCGCGTAATGGAGCTGCCTGTCTTTCTGTTCTAACCGACAAGGCATATTTCCAGGGTTCCCCCCGGCACCTGCAAGATGCTCGGCAAAGTGCGCGCCTTCCGGTTCTGCGCAAGGACTTTATGCTCGATACCTATCAGGTATACCAGGCTCGCGCCATGGGGGCGGATGCCATTTTGCTAATTGTAGCTGCGCTAGATCAGGGCACGATGCGCGAAATGGAGTCGCTGGCGCACGATCTGGGGATGTCGGTGCTGGTCGAGTGTCACGACGCGGACGAACTTGAACAAGCGCTACAACTGAGCACGCCTCTTATCGGCATCAACAACCGTAATCTCAATGATTTTTCGGTCAGTCTACAAGCAACGCTCTCATTACTGCCCCAGCTGCCCAAAGAGCGTCGTGTAGTCAGTGAAAGCGGTATAACGAAGTCGACTGACGTATTATTACTACAACAACACGGAGTCAGCACCTTTCTGGTCGGTGAAGCCTTGATGCGTGCAAGTGATCCGGGCGCGGCGTTATCGCAGTTGTTTGGTTTCAATGATTAACTACTCCCGGAATTGAATCTCATGAATAGCCGTCCCAGGAACGATACTCTCTTGCGCGCTTTATTGCGCCAACCCGTTGAGTACACACCAATCTGGCTAATGCGCCAGGCTGGACGCTATCTACCAGAATACCGCGATACCCGCAAAAGGGCTGGCAGTTTTCTGCAACTGTGCCAATCGGCCGACCTGGCCTGTGAAGTCACCCTACAACCTCTGGAGCGCTATAATCTTGATGCGGCGATACTTTTTTCCGATATTCTGACCATTCCGGACGCTATGGGCCTGGGGTTACACTTTATCGAAGGAGAGGGACCACGTTTTGAACATCCCCTGCGTGACGAAACGGCCATCAACAAACTGGCCGTGCCGGATCCAGCCGGAAATTTGGCTTATGTGCTCGACGCTGTCGCCACGATTCACCGCGCACTGGCTGGATCGCTACCTTTGATTGGTTTTGCTGGCAGCCCTTATACGCTGGCTTGCTATATGGTGGAAGGCGGGAGCAGCAGTGAATTTCGTCACATTAAATCAATGCTGTACTCGCGTCCTGACCTTCTGCATCGCATACTGAAGACCAATACAGAGGCGGTAACCCTCTACCTGAACGCACAGATCGCCAACGGCGCAGACGCAGTCATGCTATTTGATACCTGGGGCGGCTCGCTCTCCCAGGCAGCTTACCAGGAGTTCTCGCTCACCTACATAAGAAAGATCGTGGAAGAATTAACACGTAGCCGCCACGGTGAGCGTATTCCGCTTATCGTATTTACCAAAGGAGGCGGTCTGTGGTTGGAGGCGATCGCAGATTGCGGCGCAGATGCTGTCGGGCTGGATTGGAGCATAGAACTCGGTCAAGCGCGGCAACGCATAGGTGACAAGGTAGCTTTGCAGGGTAACCTTGATCCGGCAGTGCTATTTTCCACGCAGCAGGCAGTAACCGCCGAGGCAACCCGCCTGCTGGACAGCTTTGGCCCCAGCAATAGCGGGCATGTTTTTAATCTTGGGCACGGTATTTTGCAGCACACGCCGCCCGACAACGTTAGCGCCCTTGTAGAGGCAGTACATGAGCATAGCCGCAAGATGCGTATCCGCTAACGCTGATTTAATCGGCGAGCCGGTTGCAGCACCGCCTGTGGACCGAATGGGCCAGTATTAATAGCGCATAACAACAATACGAAGCAACTCCTTGAAAAAATATTCATAATCAGGGAGAATGCCGTCCTTATGGGCTGCTGTCAGCAGTAATACAGGTAAGTTTCGCGGTATAGGCAATAAAGTCAGACCCTGTCTTTTTTCTTTTTCCTGTGTGCCTTTGTGATTTGCTACGAGTACCCGTTCAACGAACGCATTCGCACCTTGCTGCGATTGCAGTCGCTCTTTGGCCGCACCTTGCATTTTGTGGCCATGGAGGGGCAATGCGAGCATCACGCTGCTTTGCTTGGTTTGCTAGAAATCGCTGAGGTGTCGGCACGCTCTGACCTAAAAACAGATCTACTGCAGGAAATAGAACGTCAACGGCAACTAATGCTGTCCTACCGCGACAATCCAGATGTTTCAAGTCGAACACTGGATGATACCCTGGAGTTGCTCGGCACTGCCTATCTGGAACTGCTTGGTCTGCAAGGCAAGGTTGGCCAGCACTTGCGCGAGAATGATTGGCTGATGTCCATCAAAAGCCGTAGCAATATTCCCGGTGGACTGTGTGAGTTTGATCTGCCGTCCTACCATTACTGGCTCAACCAGCCCTCTGCGATACGCGCAAAGGCTCTGAAAGAGTGGTTACAGCCCCTTTTACCACTCAGAAAATCGCTGGATCTGGCTCTGAGATTGCTGCGAAGTAGCGCAGAAACAAAGGAACAGGTGGCAGAGAAAGGTATTTACCACTTGATGCTCGGCAACATTAACGCCCAGATGGCGATAATCGAGGTCGAGCAGGATGAGTTATGCGTACCGGAGGTAAGCGCCAACAAATATGCGCTCAATGTGCGTTTTACCGTGCCAGCCACCGGTAATGAAGTGCAGAGCAAATACCCGGAACGAGACATACGCTTTAACCTGGCCTTGTGCGTCAAGCCTGGTGCCTAGTGGCGTCTGCACGAAACGCGAAGGACGCCGCTAATTGTCCGCCAACTATCGCCCATGCACCGATTTTCTAATAGAGTTCGTTATTTTACAGGCGCAACAATCCGTGCATATTTCGCGACTTTCGCCCCGATCGCAACTTACTTATAGAAAAAAAAGCCTTAAATGGCCTGAATGACTGCAAGGCATAAATATGGCCAACAATCTGCGAAGCGGCAATGTCAAGTTTGCCGGCGTTCATCGCGGCAGCAATGTTGCAATTATTCTGCAGGAAGTCAATTGGGGAACTCTTCGTATTTATTCAGGAAATAGGCGGGTAACACAGACTGTTGGTGCTAATGCCAGCTAACCATGCCGACCTTGGTCGGAGTGAGAGGATTCGAACCTCCGGCCCCTGCGTCCCGAACGCAGTGCTCTACCAGGCTGAGCTACACTCCGGAGCAAAATAAATAGACAACTGATTGCCAAGCTGCGCCAACGCTAGTGAAGCTGGCGAGTTCAATGTCTGCAAGTTGCCACTCGGCACACCGCCAAGTCATTTTGCATACCACGCTCAGGCAGCATCAGCTATTGCGCTCAATTGCCAGAACAGCCAATTCTAGCAGGGCGTCCTGGTATTTTGAAGGCTTGAGGTTGCTTATTGCTTGCTTTGCCGCCTCTGATTCACTTATCGCCCGCTGCCGGGTATAGGATAGCGCATCGGTAGACTGTATAGCGTCGCGCACAGCCTCAAACGCATCGGCGCCGCCGTTCTCCAGCGCATCGCGTATCATGGCGCGCTCGCCTTCATTCCCTACCTGTAGCATGCGAATCAATGGCAACGTAGGCTTGCCTTCGGTCAAGTCGTCACCTGGTTGCTTGCCAATTTCGGCCTCTGCACCCGAGTAGTCCAACAAGTCGTCTATGAGCTGAAAAGCGGTTCCCAGGTGCATGCCATAATTGGCCAGCGACTGGCGCATTTCTGCCGAGGCGCCGGCAAGTACCGCGCCGCACTCGGCGGCAGCCTGAAAAAGACGCGCTGTCTTGAAGCGTATAACCTGTAAATACCGTTCTTCATCGACACTACTGTCGCAACAATTCATGAGTTGCAGCACCTCGCCCTCGGCTATGGTGTTAGTGGCTTCAGCCATAATCTGCATAACTGCCATGTCGCCTATTTCAACCATCATCTGAAAGGAGCGCGAATATAAATAATCGCCGACCAGCACGCTGGCAGCATTACCAAACAGGGCGTTGGCCGTTTTCCTGCCGCGCCGCAACCCTGATTCGTCAACAACATCGTCGTGCAAAAGGGTGGCGGTGTGGATGAATTCAACTACCGCTGCCATGTTGTGCCTGAGCGGAACATCCTTTTGCAGCGCATTGGCGCACAGCAGCACCAGTAAAGGTCGCAGGCGCTTGCCGCCACTGTTGACGATGTACTCGGCAACCTGGCGCACAAGCGCCACCTCCGAGTAAAGGCGGCGACGAATAACATCGTTAACGGCGTCTATTTCATCGCCGAGCAGTGAATTTATGTTTTGCAGCATGTATGACGAAATTAAAAGGCTGACCAGTGAATCTTGCCGTCCAGCCATCTGCCAGAGAAGCAAGCATTAAATCGCCGATGATACTAGCTTCTGCACCTCTTTTCGGCATGCTGCCAAAAGAAAAACTGACCAATGAACACGGCTTTATTTAAGTTGCGCTGCCTGCCGTAAATATACTGTGTGCAGACGTTCAACCTGTGAGCGCAGACCTGGCGAGAGCTTATCGTCATCGTCGTTATTTATTATATCGTCTGCAACGTACAGTCTCTCGGAGCGCCTGGCTTGCGTGGCGACAACTGCTTCCGCCTCGGCTTGCGACCAGCCGCGCATCGCAACCATGCGACTGATCTGCTTTGGTAGCGAGCAATCAACTACCAGGGTGCGTTGGCAAAGCTCCCGCCAGCCTTTTTTCTCAACCAACAGCGGGATTTCAATCATAGTATAGGCGCCCTCTGCCGCAGCAATAAGTCGTTGACATTCTTCAGCAATCATCGGATGCAGGATAGTTTCCAGCTTTTGGCGCGCCAGGTGGCCTTGTTCGCCAAAAACCAGTTGCCGCATGACGTCCCGGTCAAGTCCCCCGTCGGAGCCTTGCGCTTGTTCGCCGAATTCTTCAAGTATGAGCGGCAAGGCTTGCCCACCAGCGGCGCTAAGTTCGCGTGCGATAGAGTCGGTATCAATCAGGTAGGCTCCGCAGGCGGCAAATAATCCGGCTACAGTACTTTTTCCACTGCCGGCCCCACCTGTAATGCCAACGCAATAGTTCACCGACACGCTCCAGGCGCGTGCTGTGACAGCCATTGAAAACTCTTTTGCTGTAATGAAGACAGCTCGTGCCTGCCATATGCTTTAAGTCCGTACCCCCCATCAGGAGTGCGCGGCCCCATTCTTGCGTAGTTGAATCCGCGCCGGCGCAGTGACTGCAGGTGATTTCTTGCGCCATCCTCCCGCGTAAATACTCCCAACGAGATGACGGTGCTATTCGGGTCGTTACCATACACAAAGAAATAGTCACTCGTTCCCATCTCCTGAAGTTGCCTGGCTATCGACTGCAACAGGTCACGTTCAGGCTGCGGTGGCACATAAACCCACCACCGGCTATTCGATGGTGGCGGCACACGTTCGACGCGCAAATCGGAAAAGCTGTTCTCAACACGTACTTGCAAAGCTTCCACCTCGGCTCTGTTGAGTCCTATCCAGCTAAGGCAATAGGGGTATTCAGAGCGCTCTGCGGTTTTAATGACAGAGTTGTTATCTTGCGCTGTGCTTTCGGTCGGCGTGCCTTGCCCGTTGACAGTAGCATTGCTTGCAAGCGTGAATGCAGCCTGCTCCTCCGTCGGCTTGACAGGCTGAGCGCCGACGGGTGATACGTCGATTTGCGTACTCAATTCTCCTTGCTCTTGCTGGCTGACGGCTGCTTCCGGGTCGATAGTAGCTGGCTCTTGCGGCGCTCTTTTTGCCAATTCTTCAGCGCTCAGGATGCGAATTTTCTGCGGGGCTATTTGTTGCGTCAAGCGCACTGCATCCGTATCTGATCCTACGTGGCCAATGAACCCATAAGCCAAAAAAAGCAGGTTGCAAATAATCAGCAGGATCAGCGCCAGACGCAGGCGGCTTTCGCCGGCACTCATGGAACGTCCGCGCACCTGATCGATGGTTTAATCAACTTGTTCATGCAGGACTAACTTACTGCAAAAGCATCCTCTTTGACAATTATCATGTTTATCTTATGCAAGGGGTATGGAGAACAATAAGTCGTCGCAATTGCCGCAAAGTATGGGGATAACGCAGCAGTTAGTGGCCTTCGTGCGTTAATCGGGTAATTGTGCGTTGCAGGATACCGTGCGGGTCGGGAGAATTTTTCATCTTGTCTGTTACCAGTCAGAATAAAGCAGTTTCTGCTTGGCGGAGGCAAATATTAGCGCCCTGTGCACAGCTTCAACTACCGCGCGTGCTGTAATTGTGGCGCCGGCTCTGGCATCGAATACCCCGCCATCCTTACTAACCCGCCAGCCAGCCGCATCCGGATCTTGCAGGGAACGGTCGTTGAATTGTTCCATCCAGGGGCGTGATTTATTCTTGTCCTTTTTGATATCTATATAGTCACCTAGCCCCGGGGTTTCCTTGTGTTGCACGGTGCGCACGCCGATCAATTCCCCATCGATGCTGATAGCTACCAACAGAACAATCCTGCCGGCATAGCCATTGGTGGCTACAACTTCGAGTACCAGAGCTACTGGTTTCCCATCTCGCCTTGCCCTGTAAACGGAGGAGGGTTCATCCAGGCCGAGCTGGGAAGTGGGCGGCAGGCTGAATGTATCAGCAAGCAGATTATTGTTATAAAGCGAGGCGGGCAGCACACTGCCGAGTAACCTGATTTTGTGTTCCTTTACTACGGATTCAATCCGCGGTTGCGCCAAGCTATAGATACCAGCGAGCAGGGCTGTAAATATAGTGCTAAACATAACAAGAAGCGTTGCCGTACGTAAGGCCATGTTGCTGGCGGATATTGACTTGCCGGACGTCAGCCCGTCTTGGGCTGGCGATGTCCGTGTAGAGGTCCGCGTCTGTGCTGGCTGATCGGTTTCAGGGGATGCTTCAGGCGTGCCCATTCGGTAATCAATGGCAAAATGTTAGTGGATTTTCTTCATGCCAAATATTGGCGGTTGTGTATAGCGGTCTATTAAAGGTGCAGATATATTCATAATCAAGACTGCAAAGGCAAGGCCATCGGGATAGATGCCGAAAACGCGGATAACGTAATGCAGCAAAGCGCAACCCAGACCAAAAACTAACATACCGCGCGCCGTTGTAGGCGCACTAACCGGGTCAGTAGCGATAAAGAAAGCGCCCAATATTGTCGCGCCTGAAAAAACATGCAGCCACGGCGGCGCAAAACGGCTATCGTCTGCCAGCCACAAAGCGCCTGATAGTACAACCAGAGTGACGATAAAGACTACCGGAATACGCCAGCTGATAATTCTTCGCCACAATAACCACAGACCGCCAAGCAAGAAACCTAGCGCCACCCATTGCCAATGCCGCGCGCCCAATGTGCCGAAATGTTTCTGGTCCGCTATGATCATGGCGGTATTTGCGCCCTCCAGTTTAAGCGACCCCTTCAGGTGATCCAGCGGCGTGGCGCTTGCAAGACTATCAATGTCCATTCTTGTAATCAGACCAAGTACCAGACGCCATTGCTCGCCCCACGCAAGTGGAGCGTCAATCGGCGGCCATTGAGACATCTGCACCGGAAAGGCTATGATGCAAACAGCGAAGCCAACCATAGCCGGGTTAAAGGGATTTTGCCCCAAGCCACCATACAGGTGTTTAGCTATACCGATGGCAAACAAGACAGCCGTAAGCGTCAACCACCAAGGAGCCAGAGGCGGCAAGGAAAGAGCCAGCAGCCAGGCAGTGAGCAATGCCGATCCATCTCTCAGATGTAACTGCACCGGTTTTGAACGCCAACGCAGAAACAAAGCCTCCAAACCCAACGCAAACAGGCTGGCGAGCAAAATCTGCAGTAGAATCGCCGGGCTGATCAGCCAAGCATAAACTGCTATTCCCGGCAGCAACGCCAGACACACTTCAAACATGATGCGTCCGACACTTGCCGGTTGGAGAAGATAGGGCGGCGAGACTAAGCGGGTCGCTGGCGGAGTACTCATGGACTTGTTGTTATTTTTTATCCGATGCCATTATTACTTGCCGGCCTGGCGGCTTCTGAAACGCCCGGCTGAGCCTCGCCGGAATCCGCAGCTTTTGCCGCCTTTATTTTTTCGGCCTGCGCGGCAGAGGCCCTGGTCAGGCGTTCAGCTCTCTCGGCTTTTTCCCGTTCTGTCCTGAACTGTCTGAATTCGTAACGCGCCTTGGCTGCTTCGGAAGAACGCTTTTCGCGTTCGCGCTCACGAATTTCACTTTTTGCAAAACGAAAATACTGCACCAGTGGAATGTGCGCCGGACAAATATAGGAGCAGCAACCACATTCAATGCAATCAAAAATATGATACTCCTGCGCGCGGCCAAAATTTTTGGAGCGACTGTGCCAATATAACTCAAAAGGTTGCAGTTCATGTGGGCATACCTTGGCGCACTCGCCACAACGGATACAGGGCGACTCGGGCGGTGAAGGCGGAAAAAGGCTGGGGGAGGTAGCAATCAAACAATTACTGCCCTTGGTAACCGGAGCGCTCCAATCAGGCAGGCGAAAACCCATCATGGGTCCACCTACGATAATGCCATCAGTGTCAGACAGCGTCTCAGCCAAAGCCAGCATTTCGTCTATCGGCGTACCGATCAGCGTTTGCCAGTTGCGCGGCTTGTCGACGTTGCCACACAAGGTGACAACGCGTGAAACCAGTGGCTCGCCATGCGCCAGCGCCCGACAGGCACCCCAGGCGGTAGCGACGTTGAAACACTGTACACCCATTTCAGGGGGCAAGATGGTGGCTGGAGCCTCCTTGCCAGTAATGACGCGTATCAACTGCTTGACGCCGCCAGTCGGGTAAATGGTCGGCACGCTGACCACACGGTAGTCTCTACCGCACGCGGCAATGGCTTTTTCCAGCGCGGTTATGGCCTGCGGTTTGTTGTCTTCGATGCCAAAAATAACTTGCTTCGCCTCCAGCAATTCCTGAAATATGGCGGCGCCCTCGACAATTTCGTCGGGGCATTCGCGCATCAAACGGTCATCGCAAGTAATATAGGGTTCACACTCAGCACCATTAATGACCAGTGTCTCCACCGGAGTTGCTTTGGCAGCGGCAAGCTTGGCGTGACTCGGAAAGGCAGCTCCTCCCAGACCAACAACTCCAGCATCGCGCAACGCTTCTCGTACCGATTCAGGGCTGAGGCGCTGGTAATCAACGGGCTTGCGTTCCAACCAGCGATCCTCACCATCCGGTTCAATTAGAACTGCTGGCGTGCTCAGTCCGGAGGGGTGGTTGGCGGCATATAGACCAATCTCCAGAACAGTGCCAGAAGTAGGGGCGTGCACGGCAGCGGAAATCCAGCCGTCAGCATCGCCAATTCTTTGCCCCTTTAGCACTTTTTCGCCCTCATTGACCAGTGGATGCGGCACGCCACCTATGTGCTGGTGCAACGGTACTGCCAGCCTTTCTGGCATGGGAGCTTGAGCTATGGGTTGTTCAGCCGCAAGCTCCTTGTGATAAGGCGGATGCACGCCTCCTTTAAATGAGAATAGCTTCATGCTGACGCCTGTTGAGTGTTTACAATACGTGGTCGCCTGGCTGGTTTGTGAATGTGAATGATCGGGTATTTCCACTTCCAGTTATCCAGCGTTTCGGCGACCGGCAACATCTCAATACACTCCACCGGACAAGGTGGAATGCACAGTTCACAGCCGGTACACAAGTCAGCAGCTACAGTATGCATCTGCCGCGCCGCGCCTATTATGGCGTCTACAGGGCAAGCCTGGATGCACAGCGTGCAACCTATGCACGCCTGTTCGTCGATAATGGCGACAGCCTTGGGTTTTTCTACCCCATGCTCAGCAGAGAGCGGTTTGTACTCTCGCCCCAGCAGGTCGGCCAAATTTTTTATTCCTTCGTCGCCACCGGGAGGACACTGGTTAATATCGGCTTCGTTTTGCGCAATTGCAGCGGCATAAGGGCGGCAGCCCGGGTAGCCACATTGTCCACATTGTGATTGCGGCAGTAGAGCCTCTATTTTTTCAACCAACGGGTCGCCCTCGACCTTGAAACGTACCGCCGCGAAACCCAGCGCTGCTCCAAGTAACAGTGCTCCCAATGCTATTATGACGATAGCTGAAACCATCAGGCCTTGTCCAGCCCGGCAAGGCCCATAAAAGCAAGGCTCATTATACCGGCGGTCACAAAGCCGATGGCGCCCCCCCGAAAATGCGTTGGCACATCTGCGCCTTCAATGCGCTCACGTAAGCCAGCAAACAATATCAGAACCAAAGAAAACCCAAGCGAACAGCCGAAGCCAAACAGCAATGATTCCACGAAGCTATAGCCCTGGTTGAGCGCCAGCAATGGTACGCCCAGTACTGCGCAGTTGCTGGTAATGAGCGGCAAATAAATACCAAGCACCTGGTGCAGAAGCGGGCTGGTTTTGTGAACCACCAACTCGGTAAACTGGACAAAAGCCGCGATGGTGACGATGAAGGACAGGGTGCGTAAATACGACAGCCCATAAGGTTCAAGCAAATAATTCTCAATAATCCAGCTGGCTCCCGAGCCGATGGTCAATACAAAGGCTGTAGCGGTTGCGATGCCGTAAGAGGTATCAAGTTTTTTAGACGCGCCCATAAATGGACACAGACCCAGCATGCGTGTCAACACCACATTGTTGACCAGCACAGCACCGATCAGGACAAAAATATAACCGCTAATCATTTGGCGTAAGCTTGCGCAATCCGGTTATGCTGCTGTAGCGGTCATTTTGTGTGCGTTCTATATCAAGGTCCACGTCTTCTTCTGGGGTATCGGACCACTCGCCACCGCGTTCAACCAGTAGGATTTGCGCCAGACGTGAGGAAGCCACAAGTGGATAACGCCAGTATTCGTGGTAGCGTCTCGCGCAGCGATACAACCAGTCTGTGCGTGAAAGTCCGGCTGAGCCATTCTTGGCTTCCTCTTCGTCTCCTTCGTCGCCAAGGCCGAATTCAAGATCCAGGTCGATATAGATATCTTTTTTTGGTGTATGCATGGAAAGCCTGCGTGCTTTGCCCTTTTGAGGTCCTAATTCTACGCCAAAGAGTGCCAAATAAACTTGCTACTAAAGCCATGGCTGGACAAGGCCCCGGCCAGTAAAAAGGTCCGCCGGTTGGAAGCATGCAACAGCCGCAACGTCATATTCCGTTTGTTTATGCAAACATACGGTTATGTAGTGCCTCTGTTCCGCTACGAACCCAAATTCTGCAACCAGTATAGTGCCGTGATAGTTTTGACATCCGTAATCTCACCTTGCAATACGGCGTTGCGAGCTTCGTCGGGAGTCAGTTCGAACAACTCAATGAATTCGCCAACATCAAGCTGCGCTGGCCCTACACGCCGCACCTTCCGCGCCAGGTAGATATCAATATGCTCATTTGAGTAACCAACTCCAGGGTGCATCAGCCCCAGATAATTCCAATCGTCTGCTGCGTGTCCTGTTTCTTCCAGCAATTCGCGCCTGGCGGTTACGAGTGGATCTTCACCTGCGTCAATTTTACCGGCGGGTAATTCCAACACTACCTGGCTAACCGGGTAGCGGTACTGGCGCTCAAAAAGCAGCTTGCCGTTGTCAAGCAGCGCCAGAATAACCACTGCCCCCGGGTGATTTATGAATTCGCGCACCGCCTCGCTGCCGTCAGGCAAGCCTACCTTGTCACGGCGTACTTGCAACAATTTGCCACTATAGACGACCTCGCCGCTGATGTGGCGTTCTAGTAGATGCTCGTTCATGAAACTGGTGGTCAAAAGGAGCGCAACAGGGCCTGAGTGCACTGACGCAGCAAAGGCTGTGGGAATATACCCAGCAAGGCGACCGCTACCCCGTTTGCCGACAGCAGGAGGCGCGTACCCCAGGCTGCCTCGATTAATTGACTATTATTATCTGTCGGCTGATCAAAATACATTAGTTTGACAACTCGTAAATAATAATAGGCGCCAATCAGTGAAAAGATAACTGCAAAAACCGCCAACGGCACGTAACCGGCGGCAACAACCGCTTGCAGAACGGCGAATTTGGCATAAAAGCCGACAAAAAACGGCACGCCAGCCATCGAAAACATCAGCATTAGCATGATAAAAGCATACCAGGGACTACGTTGGTTGAGACCTTTGTAGTCATCCAGATGATCAGCTTCGAAACCAGCGCGCGTCAGCAACAAAATCACCCCGAAGACGCCCAGGGTCATCAACACATAAGTGACTACATAAAAGAAGGCAGAACTGTAGGCATTGCCGCCAAAGCGTACATCGCCATCCACGACACCGGACAGAATACCCAACAGCATAAAACCCATGTGGGAAATTGCCGAATAGGCAAGCATACGTTTGATGTTGGTCTGGGCGATAGCCACCAGGTTGCCAAGCGCCATTGACAAGACAGACAGCAGCAATAACATGCCCTGCCAGTCAGCGGCAATTGGCAGCAGCCCGCCTACCAAAAGGCGCATGATGATTGCAAAGGTTGCCAGTTTGGGTGCGGCGCCTATGAACAGGGTTACCGATGTTGGTGCGCCGTGATAGACATCAGGTATCCACATATGAAATGGTACGGCCCCCATTTTGAAGGCTAGCCCGGCCACTAGAAATACCAGGCCGAAAAGTAGCAATTGCTGGTTGTTTGCTTCGCCGGATTCGATTTTTTGCGCCATCACGGTCAGATCAAGCGTTCCGGTGGCGCCATAGAGCATGGACATGCCATAAAGCAACAGGCCGGAAGCCAGGGCTCCGAGAATAAAATACTTCATCGCCGCCTCGGTGGAGATGCGGCTATCCCGATTCATGGCTACCATGGTGTACAAGCAAAGAGCCAGCAACTCTATGCCCAGATAAATAGACAGAAAATGCTGGGCCGAGATCATCACCATCATGCCCAGTGTGGCGAACAAGGCGAGAACGTGGTACTCACCACGCATCAGGTCAGCACGTGCCAGAGTATAGATACGGCCATAGGCCATGGTCAGCATGACAGCAGGGAAAAGGAACAGTTTTAACAACCTCGCCAGTGGATCGTCCACAAACAGCCCACTAAATGTATACGCCACCTCGGCGCCAAGGCGGGAAAAACTGATAAACCAGCAAATTGCCAGGCTCACCTGTGCCAGCGTATAGGTAAGTTTGCGCCTTTGATCACCAGGCAATAAATCCACCAGCAGGAGCAGCGAAGCGGCAGCGAACAGAAACAGCTCGGCGGCGGCTGGTAGCAGATCTGGGGTAACAAATTGTTCGAGCATTGCAGTTTGGCTTGTATCTGGCAGGTTAGGCGTCAGGTACCTGGTAGTTTGCCCTGCGCTACATGTTGCAGTAGTGCATTGACGGAATTATGCATAACTTCGGTAACCGGTTGCGGATATACCCCCAAAGCGATTACTCCAAGGGCGAAAAGAATCAGAATCAGCATCTCGCGCCGGTTGGCGTCGGACAGGGCGGCAACCCGATCATTGCTGACGGCACCAAAAACGACTCTTTTGTACATCCACAGCGTGTAGGCGGCACCAATAACCATGGTGCTGGCGGCTGCCAGCGCCACCCAGAAATTATATTTAATTGCTCCCAATATAACCATAAACTCGCCAACAAAGCCGGAAGTGGCGGGCAAGCCAGCGTTGGCCATGGCAAAGAGCATAAAGAAGGCGGCAAACTTGGGCATGCTATTTACCACGCCGCCGTAGTCGGCAATATTACGGCTGTGCATGCGGTCGTACATGACGCCTATGCAAAAGAACATGGCGCCGGAAACAAAGCCATGAGAAATCATCTGTACCAGAGCGCCCTCTACGCCCAGTGGATTAAAGATAAAAAAGCCCAGCGTCACAAAACCCATGTGTGCGATAGAGGAGTAAGCGACCAGCTTTTTCATATCGGTTTGCACCAGCGCCACGAAGCCGATATATACGACGGCAATAAGCGACAAGGCAATCATCAACCAGGCCAGTTGTTGTGAGGCGTCGGGCGCGATTGGCAATGAAAAGCGAACAAATCCATAAGCGCCAAGTTTAAGCGCAATAGCTGCCAGCACAATTGAACCGCCTGTAGGTGCCTCAACGTGTGCATCCGGCAGCCAGGTATGCACTGGCCACATCGGCACCTTGACGGCAAAAGCGAGCAAAAAGGCAATAAACAGCCAGATTTGGGTGTTGATCGGCAGCACCAGCTGATGCCAGTGCAATATTTCAAAGCTACCTCCGCTGGCGAAAAAAAGATACATCAAGGCAACCAGAAAGAGCAATGATCCGGCCAGCGTATATAGAAAAAACTTGAAGGCGGCATAAACCCGACGCGCACCACCCCAAGCGCCGATAATAAGGTATAGCGGGATCAGTGAAGCCTCGAAAAAGACGTAAAACAATAATCCGTCGAGGGCGCAAAAAATGCCGTTCATTAGCCCTGACATAATGAGAAAGGCAGCGTTATATTGCGCCACCTTTTGCTGGATTACCTGCCAACCGGCAGCTACAACGGTGACTGTGACAAAGCTGTTGAGGATCACAAAGAGCATGGAAATGCCGTCGACCCCCAAGTGATAATTGACGTTAAAGCGCGGTATCCAGGCAGAAAACTCAACAAACTGCATGTCCGCCGTGTCGAGCCGGAAACCGGTATATAGTGGAATAGTAACTGCCAGTCCGGCTAAAGCGCCAGCCAGAGCGATCCATCGGCCCAACTTAGTCCTACTGTCGTCGTGCGCCACTCCCAGCAACAAAACACCAGCGATGACAGGTACCCATATGGCAAGTGAAAGCAATGGCAAAGTGCTCATATCCTCTGGTAATTGTTTATCCGTCTCAGTCTATTACTACCCACACTGTGAGCAACACAACAAGACCGATAATCATGGCAAAAGCATAGTGGTAGACGTAACCACTTTGCAGGTGGCGACTAGCCACGGCTAAAGCTTGTACCAGACGTGCAGAACCGTTGACCGCCAGGTTGTCTATTAGGCCAACGTCAGCACCTTGCCACAGTCCGCGGCCCAGCAGGCGTGCTCCGGCGGCGATAACAACTTCGTTAAAGCGGTCAAAATAATATTTGTTGTCCAGAATCTTGTAGAGCGGCACCAATTTCTGTCGCAGAAAATCGGCCAGCCAGGGCTGACGCATATATAGCCACCAGGCGCTGGCAACTCCGGCCAACGCCAGCCAGAATGGCGCCGTAAAAAATGCGTGCAGTGCCATTGCCGTCGCGCCGCTGAAACCTTCCGCCCAGTTGCTTAATGCCGGGTGTTTGGTTATGTCGACAAAAATTGCTCCCTGGAAGAATTCGCCCACTACCAGTGGCTCTATCAGCAAATAACCAATCAACATCGAGGGTACCGCCAGGGCAACCAGGGGCATGGTGACTACCATAGGTGACTCGTGTGGTTTTTCGCCCGGCGACAATCCGTGGTGATGGTCGTGGGAAATCTCCTCGTCGTCGTGGTCACCGTCGTGAGGCATATGCTGTGGTTGACCAAAACGTTCTTTACCGTGAAAAACGAGAAAATACATGCGGAATGAGTAAAAGGCTGTGACAAACACACCGAGCACTACGCATACGTAGGCAAAAGTTGCCCCCGGCGTTGTCGAGCGCGCCACTGCTTCAATGATGGAATCCTTGGAGTAAAACCCTGCCAGGAAAGGCGTACCTATCAGCGCCAGCGAGCCAATCAAGGAAGTTAACCAGGTAATGGGCATATACTTTCTCAGGCCGCCCATGTTGCGGATATCCTGATCGTGGTGCATGCCGATAATTACCGAGCCTGCGGCCAAAAAGAGCAACGCCTTGAAAAAAGCGTGCGTCATCAAATGAAAAATGGCTACCGAATAAGCCGAGGCTCCCAGCGCCACAGTCATATATCCTAGCTGTGATAGCGTGGAATAGGCGACAACGCGCTTGATATCGTTCTGAATAATACCCAGAAAGCCCATGAACAGGGCGGTGATTGCACCGATTACCAGCACTACCGACAGCGCCATATCTGAAAGCTCAAACAGAGGTGACATGCGCGCCACCATAAATATGCCGGCCGTCACCATCGTAGCAGCGTGGATCAGCGCCGAGATAGGCGTGGGGCCTTCCATCGAATCAGGTAGCCAGACGTGCAGCGGCACCTGGGCAGACTTACCCATGGCGCCGATGAATAAACAAATGCAAATAACGGTCAGCAAAGACCACTGGCTGCCGATAATATCAATCGCCTGATCTTGTATTTGTGGCACCTTGGCAAAGACGGTGGCGTAGTCAAGCGAACCAAACCAGGCCAACACCAGTCCGATGCCGAGGATAAAGCCAAAATCCCCGACGCGGTTTACCAAAAAGGCTTTCAAGTTGGCAAAAATTGCCGTTGGGCGTGTGTACCAGAAACCAATCAGCAAATAGGAAACCAGGCCCACTGCCTCCCAGCCAAAAAAGAGCTGCATGAAGTTGTTGCTCATCACCAGCATAAGCATTGAGAAGGTAAACAATGAGATATAGCTGAAGAAACGGTTATATCCAGGGTCTTCTGCCATATAGCCAATGGTATAGATATGTACCATCAACGATACAAAGGTCACCACCAGCATCATACTGACGGTCAAGCTATCGATCAGAAAGCCAATTTCAAAGCTATAACCGCCACTGGTAAGCCAGGTGTATATCGTGCCATTGAAGTGGTTGCCGGCCATGACATCCTGGAAAATAAACGCTGAAGCTATAAAGGAGACAGCAACGCCCGCGATGGTGACGCTGTGCGCCAACCAGCGTGGGATAATCTTGCAGAAAAATCCGGCTATCATGGCACCCATAAGTGGCGCCAAGGGGACAAGCAAATAGAGAGACCTCATGTCAGGCCAATCATAACGGCATCGTGCAGTGTTTTTTGAAACTCAAAACATGCTCCATTTTATTGATGCCTGCCATGAAGCTGTTCTGGCAAGGATTGATATCTCGACAAAGCCGGCCTCTTCGATGCCAGCTTCCTGGCCTGGGCACAGCGCCAACATGCACTTACGATAGTCCGCCAAAATTCAAACTATTTCGCCATTTGGCGTTCCTTGATCTCCTGCAATGTCTTGCAGTCAATGCACAGGGTTGCCGTCGGGCGTGCTTCGAGGCGCTGAATACCGATCTCAACGCCGCAATTTTCGCAATAACCGTAGTCGCCCGCATCTATACGAGCTATGGTCTCGTCAATTTTCTTGATCAGCTTCCGCTCACGATCACGGTTGCGCAACTCAATGGCGATATCGGTTTCCTGGCTAGCTCGGTCATTCGGGTCAGCAAAAATCGCTACCTCGTCTTGCATGGTGTGTACCGTACGATCAATATCCTCGCCTAGCTCTACCTTTACTTGCAGCAGCATGTTGCGGAAGTGATCTAGCTGGCCGGCATTCATATACTGTGCGTCGTCGCTCTTGCCAGGTTTGACATGCGAATCTGGTTTTTCGTTCTTGCTGGCTTGTTGTGGTCGTTCTTCAGTCATGTATTTATTCTCTTGTTTCTCTTTAATTCAGGGCCAACTTCCACGCTAATGCTGCTTCCGCTCCGCTGACTTGACCAAGTGAAACTGCGATAAGTACCACGAAGTACTGCCGTTACGCAAGAGCCTCCTGCTCCCGGGTCTATACATCTAAGCAAGCGTTTCCTTTTAAGAACGGTGGTTTTCGACAACCATCAGCCCGTGATTATTGCAAATGCTTCGTGTTCATAGCACAATTCCTCGTTTGGCTGGCGATCTTCTGCGCAAGGAAGATCATTTGAACAAAACGTTAACTTACCCTGAGAGGTTAGCGATTATGCAGGATAATTGTCTTCAGAGCTCGCCAAAATATCAACAGCCAGTCGCGCTTTTCCAGGTGGGGGCGGTGTCTGAAAACATCACAATCTGCGGCCTCAATTAGCTCAAGAATGCGCAACCCGCCTTGTACTGTCAGGCGTATTTCCCAACCCAGGCGTCCGGGCAACGTTGAGCACAGCGGCGCTCCGCGTAGCATCAACTCGCGCGCGCGCGCGCATTGAAATCTGATCAGCGGGCGCCAATTATTACCGTCAATGCGCCCGGTTTCGATATCTGTTTCGTTAATATCAAAGCGCTGTAAATCTTCTATCGGTAAATACAACCGTCCTTTTTGCCAGTCGATAGCAATGTCCTGCCAAAAATTGATTAGCTGCAAGGCGGTGCAAATAAAGTCGGAGTGTTCAAGTTGCCTACTGGAATCCTGCCGGGCCATTGTGAGCAATAGCCTGCCTACAGGGTTGGCCGAGCGGCGGCAATACTCCAGCAATTCGTCGAAATTGGCAAAGCGTTTCTTTACTACATCCTGACTGAAAGCGTCCAGCAGGTCATACAATAGCTCAAGTGGTAGCTTATGCTGCTGTACAGTTTCGGCGAGATCAATGAATTGCGGTGAAGTTGGGTGGCATCCGGCTGCGATCAAGTCGAGTTGTGATCGGTATTCGTTGAGCTCTGCCAGCCTTTGCTGTGGACCAGCGTCGCCCTCGTCTGCCAGATCGTCAGCGCTACGAGCGAAGTGGTATAAAACTGCTACAGAACGTCGCATACGTGCTGGAAGTAGCCAGGAAGCAACAGGAAAATTTTCGTAATGCTCAACCGGCACAATATGTCCTGGCAAAAACTATTCGGCGTCGCAACGCGGCATGGAACGCGCGGCAGTTTTACACTCTGGTAAAATCAACCCCATGCCCAGGTGGCGGAATTGGTAGACGCACTGGATTTAGGTTCCAGCGCCGCAAGGTGTGGAGGTTCGAGTCCTCTCCTGGGCACATTAGATAATTGCGCTGGCGATGCATGCGACGAAGGTCTGCAAACGGCTGCTACACCTGCCGAAATATCTCGCCGCCGCTTTCAATAAATTCAACCGCCTTGTCCTGCATCCCCGCTTGCAGTGCCGCGCTTTCCGGTACGCCTTTTTTTGCGGCAAAGTCGCGTACTTCCTGCGTAATTTTCATTGCACAAAAATGCGGCCCACACATTGAGCAAAAGTGTGCGACCTTGGCCGACTCCTTGGGTAGGGTTTGATCGTGGAATTCCCTTGCCTTGTCCGGGTCCAGCCCCAGATTAAATTGGTCCTGCCAGCGGAATTCGTAACGCGCCTTGGAAAGCGCATTGTCACGTATTTGTGCTCCCGGATGCCCTTTGGCCAAATCGGCTGCGTGGGCCGCAAGTTTGTAGGTAATGATTCCTTCCTTGACGTCGTTTTTATCCGGCAAGCCGAGGTGCTCTTTGGGGGTGACGTAGCACAGCATCGCAGTGCCATACCAGCCTATCATGGCTGCACCAATACCGCTGGTGATATGGTCATAGCCAGGCGCAATATCGGTGGTTAGCGGCCCCAGTGTGTAAAAAGGCGCCTCGTTACACCATTCAAGCTGCAAATCGATATTTTCCTTGATCAAGTGCATAGGCACGTGCCCCGGTCCCTCAATCATTACCTGCACGTCGTGTTGCCAAGCTATATTGGTCAGTTCGCCGAGCGTTTTTAGCTCGGCCAGTTGCGCTTCGTCATTGGCGTCATAAATTGAACCAGGACGCAGGCCATCGCCGAGGCTGAAGGCGACATCGTAGGCTCGCATGATTTCGCAGATGTCTTCGAAATGGGTATACAGAAAGCTCTCTTTGTGGTGCGCCAGGCACCATTTGGCCATAATGGACCCACCACGACTGACGATGCCGGTCAGACGTTCAGCACTCATCGGTATATAGCGCAGCAGCACCCCGGCATGGATGGTGAAATAATCAACTCCTTGTTCAGCCTGTTCAATCAGGGTATCGCGGTATATTTCCCAGCTGAGTTCTTCAGCAAGGCCACCGACCTTTTCCAGCGCCTGATAAATAGGGACAGTGCCGATAGGCACAGGCGAGTTTCTGACGATCCACTCGCGTGTCTCGTGAATATTTTTACCAGTAGATAGATCCATCACTGTATCACCACCCCAACGGATGGCCCAGGTCATCTTGTCTACTTCTTCGTTGATTGATGAGCCGAGTGCCGAATTACCAATGTTGGCATTGATTTTGGTAAGAAAATTACGCCCGATGATCATCGGTTCTGTTTCGGGATGATTGATGTTACAGGGGATAATGGCTCGGCCTCGCGCTACTTCGTCACGCACGAATTCAGGCGTTATTTCAGCCGGAATAGCGGCACCGAAACTCTGTCCAGCGTGCTGGCGAGTTAGCAAGGCGGCCATATTCTCGCCGCCGGTACCGCAGTCACGTAACGATTGCAGGTAGACTTGGCGATTTAGGTTTTCGCGTATGGCGATAAACTCCATTTCTGGCGTCACCATACCTTGGCGTGCATAGTGCATCTGGCTGACGTTCTTTCCCGCCTTGGCACGCCGTGGTTGCCGTTTCAAACCAGGAAAGCGCAAGGCATCAAGACTGCTGTCCTGCGCGCGCTCCATTCCGAAGGAGCTGGATGGTTGATCCAATACCTCGCTGTCGCTGCGTTGTTCAATCCAGCCCTGGCGCAAAGTTGGCAGGCCTTGGCGAATGTCAATTTGCACGGCCGGATCGGTGTATGGCCCTGAGCAATCATACACATATACCGGTGGATTTTTTTCGCCTCCAAAGCTGGTCGGGGTGTCTACCTGGTTGACCTCGCGCATTGGCACGCGGATACCAGCCTGGCTACCAGTTATGTAGACCTTGCGTGAGTTGGGCAAAGGGTTCATCACGTTGTTGTCAACCTCGGCAGCGGCGGCGAGAAAGGTGGCCTGTTTTTCCTGGGGCGAGCCAGTATCAATATCATGCTGTTTCATAATAATTTCTGACATATTATTTCCTTGTTTGCCAGCCGTCGTGCACTTGTTGGGGTAGTTGGCGTTCTCGACTTTGTCAAGTGGGTTTTATGATTCAAAGCTGCCAACGAGTTCAAGCATAACACGTGCGGAGTGTGACCAGCTGACGGCTTTGTAGTGTCTTTTAATAAAACTCTCTTTTTCATGCAGTGCTTCACGACAGGTGCTATAGAACGATATACGCTCTGCCCATTTATCTATGTCACCGGGCGCGATATATTCAGCGAAGGGGCCGCCTGCCTCCGGTATTGAGCTGCTTGAAGACGCCAGGCAAAATTTACCGCAAGACAAAGCTTCGCTGACTGGCAAGCCCCAGCCTTCGTAGAACGAAGGAAAAACACTGAATAGACAGTTTTGGTATAACCACCGCAATTGTTCATCGTCGACAGAGCGCAAGTGCACGATTGATTTGCGCAGATTTTGGTCGGTCTGTATGTCACTTAGTAACTGCTCACTACCTAGCCCGACGTTGCCGACGAAGACAAGTTTGGGGGTGTTATCCTGCGTTTTCTCAATCAACATGCGCCAGGCGCGTACCAAGGTGGCATGGTTTTTACGCAAATTCAGAGTTGACACAAAAAGAACATAGTCCGTCCTCTTCAACTGCTCCGAAATGGTAATAGCAGCATTATCAGAGCTTGCATCAGTCACGCCCTGGCTTGTTCCGGTGTTACCCATCTGCAAAATGAACGAACCCATGGGCAGGATCGAAGCGGTGGGCATGAAAAGATCTGCCTGGTGCGAGTAATCTTCCAGATCGCGCAGCGTGCTCCGCGAGTTGCACAAAATATGAGCAGATGATGTCAACATGCGTTTGACAAAGTTATGATAAGTGTCGGAGCTATTACTGGCCTGACTCGCCATCAAATGGGGGGATTTAAGCGGAATCAGATCATGGCAAAAAATCACCAGCCGCAGGCCCGATTCATGCGGCAATGCAAACATCTCATCAACAGCTGCGCCATGCAAGTTGGAATGCCCGATGCTGATAAAGACATCATGGGGTTCGAAATTGATATGTCTGCCATGTAGCTGCCGGATGCTACCTTTCAGATACTGTTGCGTGGTTTCGCTAGCCACGGCACAATACTTTCCGCTCGCCTCATCGAAGATGCATAGCTCAACAGATCCTCTGGATTGCTCTAGAGTATTGCAGGCCAACGCCCTTTCAACCCTCCCTATGCCACCTCCAGGGCGGTTGTATTCGTATAGAGTGCTTAAGCTGACGTCAAACCAGATACGCATGAATGCCTGAATGTGGGAGAATAGGCGCTTTTACCAGCAATAAAGCAGCAACGTTTTTCATTCTATCACCATGCCAGTTATTGGGTTACCGGACGGTTCTCAACGTCAGTATGACAAACCGATCAGCGTAGCGGAGGTCGCCGCGGATATAGGCCCGGGCCTGTTGCGCGTGGCGCTTGCCGGACGGGTTAATGGACACTTGGTTGACCTGACGTACAGTATTGATTCTGATGCCGGATTGAGCATTGTTACTGACAGGGATAAAGACGGACTTGACATCATTCGCCATTCTACGGCCCACTTGCTGGCGTGGGCGGTAAAGGAACTTTTCCCTACTGCGCAAGTGACCATTGGACCGGTGATCGAAGACGGCTTTTATTATGACTTTGCTTGCCCACCCTTTACCCCGGAAGATTTTGAATCCATTGAGCGCAAGATGAGTGAACTAGCCCGTCAAGATTTACCCGTTCAGCGTGAGGTCTGGCAACGTGACCGTGCGGTAGCATTCTTCCTTGAACAAGGTGAAAAATACAAGGCGGAACTAATCGCCGCCATACCTGATGGTGAGGCTGTATCTCTATACCGGCAGGGTAATTTTATCGACCTGTGCCGTGGTCCGCATGTGCCAAATACAGGGCGATTGAAGGTCTTCAAACTGCTCAAGCTGGCAGGCGCCTACTGGCGTGGTGACTCATCTAACGAGATGCTGCAACGCATATACGGCACTGCCTGGGCAAAAAAAGAGGAGCTTGCTGCCTACCTGCACCAGTTGGAAGAGGCCGAAAAGCGCGACCACCGCAAAATTGCTCGTCAGCTTGATCTCTTTCACACGCAGGACGAAGCGCCAGGGCTGGTATTCTGGCATCCGGATGGCTGGACAATCTGGCAGATAGTCGAACAGTATATGCGTGCGGTATACCGTAACAACGGTTACCAGGAAGTTTGCTGCCCACAAATTCTCGACAAAAGGTTGTGGGAGCAGTCAGGCCATTGGGAACACTACAAGGACAATATGTTCACTACGGAGTCAGAAAAGCGCGATTATGCAATCAAACCAATGAATTGCCCCGGACACGTGCAAATATTTAATACCCAGGTACGTTCCTACCGTGATTTGCCGATTCGCTACGGAGAGTTTGGCTCGTGCCACCGTAAGGAGTCATCGGGAGCTCTGCATGGTTTGTTGCGCCTACGTGGTTTTGTGCAGGACGACGGCCATATATTTTGCAGCGAAGAGCAAATCGAGGCTGAGGTTATTGCTTTTAACGACCTGGTACAAAACGTATATGCTGACTTTGGCTTTCAGGAGATCGCCGTCAAGCTGGCCTTGCGTCCGCAACAGCGGGTTGGCGATGATGTGGTGTGGGATCAGGCGGAAACCGCGCTGCGCCAAGCGTTAACAGTCTCAAATCTGGAATGGGAAGAGCTACCGGGAGAAGGGGCTTTCTATGGTCCGAAAATCGAGTTTCATATCCGGGACGCCATTGGGCGTTCGTGGCAATGCGGTACCATGCAGGTTGACTTCTCCATGTCGGCGCGTCTAAAGGCTGAATACGTAGACGCCGATGATCAGAGGCGTGCACCGGTTATGCTGCACCGCGCCGTTTTGGGTTCCATGGAGCGCTTTATCGGTATTCTGTTAGAAAACCACGCTGGTGCCTTGCCATTGTGGCTGGCGCCTATACAGGCGGTAGTACTCTCAATATCTGAAAAACATACCGACTACGCCAGGCAAGTTACAGAGCAATTGCACGCAGTCGGCATACGTGCGCGTTCAGATTTGCGCAATGAAAAAATTAACTATAAAATCCGCCAGCACAGTATGCAGCGTATACCGTATCAGTTGGTGGTCGGTGATCAGGAAAAGTTGAATCAGCAGGTAGCAGTGCGCGCCCGTGGCGGTCAAAATATGGGCAGCATGCCGCTAGAGCAGCTAATAGAACGATTGCAACTGGAAGTAACTGCGCGCAGCACGCAAAATTGACTGGTTCGTGGCCTGTCGCCATACCCTGAATCATTTATGTAGATAATTATCACAGGAGGATATGCCATCACAATAAGCAAGAAGCACCGGGTAAATGAAGAAATTACATTACCGCAAGTACGCCTCATAGGTGTTGGTAACGAGCAACTGGGCATAGTGTCCAGCAGCGAGGCATTAGACATTGCACAGGAAGCGGGCATGGACCTGGTGGAAATTGCACCTTTGGCTGAGCCGCCGGTTTGTCGTTTGATGGACTATGGCAAATTCAAATATCAGGAAGCCAAAAGAGCGCACGAAACCCGTCAAAAACAAAAGCAAGTGCAGGTAAAGGAAATCAAATTTCGCCCTGGCACTGACGAGAACGACTACCAGATCAAGCTCAGAAATATGTTGCGCTTTCTTGCCGAAGACGACAAGGTGAAGGTTACCCTGCGTTTTCGTGGTCGCGAGATGGCCCATCAGGAATTTGGCATGCGGCAGTTGGAAAGAGTACGCGACGACGTTGCCGAATGCGCGCAAGTCGAACAAATGCCAAAAATGGAGGGTCGCCAGATGGTAATGATCCTTGCCCCGCATAAAAAGAAGCCAAAGCCTGCTGATAAAGCAGTCAGGCAAGAAACTGTCGATACATAATCTGTTGCTTAGCGTGTCGCGTTTTTCCGCAACTCTCTTTACAAATCGAAGACGTTCACGTTCCCGTGCGCTCAACATCATTATCCCCACGCTCACCGAATAACCTCACCCGATGAAAAGGGAACATTTCTACTTTGCTCAAAGGGGACATTACAACTTTGCCCTTACACTGACGCAACATGCTCTTGACAGCAAAGCTGAAGCGACTAGAATCACCTCTCCTGACCTGGACCCACTGAAAGCTCACGGTCGGTTTATGTTCATATTTGGCTAGGGAGGTGACTTGCATGCATCGCAACATGCTGAAATCCAAACTACACCGTGTCACGACGACGCACGCTGACCTGCATTACGAGGGTTCCTGCGCCATTGATGATGATCTGCTGGAAGCCGCCGATATTAGTGAATACGAGCAGATCGATGTCTGGAATGTTAACAACGGCGAGCGGTTTACTACCTATGCTATCCGAGCTGAGCGTGGCTCAGGCGTAGTGTCGGTCAATGGCTCGGCAGCCAGGCGTGCTGCACCAGGCGATATTCTGATTATAGCCACCTTCGCTACCTATAACGAGTTGGAGCTCGCCAAGCACCAGCCCAAACTGGTCTATGTTGATGCAAATAACCGTATCATCCGACGGAGTGCACAAATACCGCTCCAGCGTGCCGTACCACGGCAGGCGGTAGCCTGACACTTCTACGAGCCTGTGGAAGGTGCGCTTGCATCCGGTCTGGTAAAGGAAACGACGCCTGCTAGCTATCGTTGTCATAACATAGCATTGTTCGGCAGGGATGGCCCGGCGGTGTACGCTACCTTGTTGCAACTGGCACAGCATTTATCCTCGCGTGGGGCGCATGTACTGGTTGAAACATCTGTAGCGCAGAGACTGGACGGAAGTGCGCCTGCTCTCTGGACGGTTTGTGATTGCCAGGCTATTGGCGACAAGGCAGATCTGGCTATAGTGCTCGGAGGCGATGGCACTATCCTCAACGTGGCACGTAAATTGGTTAATCAGCAGGTGCCGTTGGTGGGAGTCAACCAGGGGCAACTGGGGTATTTAACCGATATAGCCCGTACTGACCTGATCGAGCGCGTTGACGAGTTGCTTGAGGGACATTTCGTCGCCGACTACCGCCAGATGCTGACTGCCAAAATAGCCCGCAACGGCGGCCTGGAAACAACATCTGGCTTTCTTGCCCTCAATGACGTGGTGCTCGACAAGGGAGCGCTGGGTAGACTAATAAAGTTCACCCTGCACATTGATGGCGAGCACGTATACAGCTCAAGCGGTGACGGTCTGATTGTCGCCACCCCAACCGGCTCGACCGCATATGCTCTTTCAGCCGGCGGTCCAATCCTGGGGACAACGTTGGCCGGCATCTCGCTGGTGCCGCTTTGTCCTCACGCACTGACCAACCGTCCGTTGGTTGTCCCCGAACAGGCAGTAATTGAAATAACGGTTACCCACGGCGGCGACGCCAGGATACACCTGGACGGGCAAAAGACTCTCAACCTGTCTATTAATGACCGGATCATTGTGTGCCGTTCCGAACAAAGCACCTGTTTTTTACGTTCACCGCAATATAGCCAGTTTGCCACCCTGCGAGAAAAACTGCATTGGGGAACCGCGCCGCGCAATTGAGTCATAAGTCTAGTCAGGTGCAAGCCAGATCAAACTGGCCATGCGGCCAGTAACGCCGTCGCGCCGGAACGAATAGTAGCGGCGTATATCGCTGAAGGTGCATTCGCCGCCTCCGTAGATGAAGGTTACGCCAAAGCACTCAAGTTTTCTGCGTGCCAAGGCATACACATCACATAGCCACTTTTCGGCTTTGTGCTGGTGACGAACAAAGGCCGCGCCGGTCTCACTATCTGCATCGACGAAGGCGGTGTAGACATCCTCCCCCACCTCAAAGGCCTGTTGTCCGATGGCCGGTCCTAACCAGACCAACAATTCATTGGCGGGTATCGCCAGCCGGGCAAGCGTAGACTCAATTACTCCGGCGCTCAGACCGCGCCATCCGGCATGTACGGCGGCTACTACCGTTGCCGCGCGGTCGCAAATCAACAGTGGAAGACAGTCGGCAGTTTGCACCGCACACACCACATTGCGCTGGCTGGTAAATGAAGCATCGGCTTTAGGCGATTCCGTGCTGGTATCGGGTAGTTCAACTATCCTGCTACCGTGCACTTGTTGCAACCATTGAACCTCCGTTGGCAAATGCGTCTGCAAGCGTTGGCGGTTACTGCCAACGCTCAGTCGATCATCACCGACGTGAAAAGCAAAATTAAGGCTTGCCCAGGCGGCACGACTAACGCCACCCTGACGCGTGCTTTGCAAGGCTTGCACCTTGTTTGGCGCTGGCCAATCCGGGGCAAAAAAGCTCATATATAAGATGCTCCTGGCGGCGATAGCTCATGCAAAGGCCAGCGCGGCAGAACGCTAAAACCCCCAGAAAGATCGATTTTCTGTCTTGCTCCGCGACAATCCGTTTGCTTGCAGGTGGTCTCCTCCCAACGCATAGCGCCCGCCAGGGCAATCATGGCCCCGTTATCGGTGCAAAACTCAAGTGGCGGATAATAAATATGTACATCTGATTCACGTAAAGTCACTTTAAGGCTATTGCGCAGCTGGTGGTTGGCGCCGACACCACCAGCTACTACCAGACGTTGCCGTCCAGAGTTTTGCAAGGCTGTTAAGGTTTTAGCGCATAGCACTTCACACATCGCCTCCTGGAAGGCCAATGCCAGGTCAGAGCGAAAGTCATCGTCAAACCTGTCTTCTTGTTGGGCTTGCGCTACGCGGGTACGCACGGCAGTTTTCAGGCCGGAAAAGCTAAAATCAAGCGTGCCGGAAGACAACAGGGGTCGTGGTAAATTAAAGTGGCCGCTGTTGCCCTTATCGGCCAGCTGTGACAGCGCCGCCCCACCTGGATACGGCAGCCCAAGCAGCATGGCGCTTTTATCGAAGGCCTCGCCTGCCGCATCATCGAGCGTTTCACCCAGCAAGCGATAATTACCTACGCCTTGTACGTCGAGCAATTGACTGTGCCCGCCAGAGACCAGCAAGGCAACAAAAGGGAAAGCAGGCGGCGGATCACTAAACAACGGAGAGAGCAAGTGTCCTTCGAGATGGTGTATTCCTATGGCTGGTTTGCCCAGTGCGCAGGCAAATGACTCGGCAAAGGCGGCGCCGGTGAGCAGCGCCCCGGCCAAACCAGGGCCGCGCGTGTAAGCGACCAAGTCTATGGTAGTTGGGCTACACTGTGCGACTTGCAATACCTGGCGCAAGAGTGGCGAAAGGCGGCGGATATGATCGCGCGAGGCCAGTTCCGGTACAACGCCGCCATAAGGCGCGTGCACCTCAACTTGCGAATGCAGGGCGTGCGATAGCAAGCCACGCTCGCTATCGTATAGTGCCAGACCAGTTTCGTCACAAGAGCTTTCTATCCCCAGTACCAGCATATGGCAATGTTAACCTATCAGTCGAGGTAAAAATCCGGCGCATAGCGGGCAAACCACTTCTCCAGCACCAGCAGTGACCATATTCGACCAGCATGATTTTTGCGTCCGCTGTAGTGCGCTTGCAGCAAGCCAGGCAGAGCCGATTTGGCAAATAGCCCGCGTCGTCCCAAAGCGGCAGGTGATAGTTCTTCATGTACGGTGTTTTTAAGTTGTGTAGCTAACCATTCCGACAATGGCATAACAAACCCATGTTTAGATCTATGCACAATCTCATGTGGCAAATATTTCTCTGCTACCTTTTTAAGCAAGTACTTGCCTTGTCTGCCTTTTAACTTGAAGTTAGGGTGCAAGGTGGCGCAAAACTCTACCAGGCGATGGTCAAGAAACGGCACCCGCGCTTCCAGAGAATGCGCCATGCTGGCACGGTCCACCTTGGTGAGCGGATCGTCAACTAACCACAGGCGTGCGTCAATGTGCAGCAACTTTTCCAGATAATGCGGTGAGTTACACTCCCGATAAGCAAGTGCCGCGAAATCGGCCAAGCTGCAGCTTTGCACTTGCCTGAAGGCAGGACTAAGCATTTTTTGCAGTACCGCGCGGTGGAATATGTTGGGAATGGTGGTATAACGGCGTTCGAGTGGTTGGCCGATCGCGCTCACCAAGCGATCTTTACGTACAATGGACGGTAACAACGGCACCAGCCAACGCAGGGGGGAAACTTTTGAGCCTAACCATGAGCTGTATTTTTCCTCGCGCAAGCGCGACGAGTAATTGGAGTAGCCGGCAAATATCTCGTCCGCCCCTTCGCCGGTTAATACGACCTTTACTCTTTCGCGACTGTGAGCCGAAAGCAACATGGTCGGCAGGGCTGCCTGGTCGGCAAAGGGCTCGTCAAAAATATCCACCCAGTCGGGTAACGCCTTGAGTACTTCTGCCGGAGTCAGCATGAGAGGGTGATGGTGACTGCCAATGTGCCTTGCCACCATTGCCGCTTCTTTGTGCTCGCTATTGGCGACATTGCCTTTAAAGCCGAGATTAAATGTATCCACTGCCTTGCCGCCAATATCACTCATCATGGCTGCTACCAGGCTTGAATCAATTCCTCCGGAAAGAAAGGCACCAAGCGGCACATCAGCGACCAGCATGCGCTCAACCGAGGCGCGCAATTCTGTTTCCAGTTGTTCGGCGGCTTCATTCTCGTTGAGAGTAAGCTTGTTGGCGTAATCTGGTTGCCAGTAACGCCACATGCGTGGCTGTTGACCGCTGACCGGGTTGAATAGCAGGGCGTGCGCGGCGGTCAGCTTGGAAATGTGGCTATAAATACTTCTCGGCGCTACTATGTATTGGCATTCAAGATAAAGACTCAGCGCATCAAGATCAATCTGCCGTGATACGCTCGGATGAGGCAAAATAGCTTTTAATTCGGAAGCGAAAACCAGATTTTTTCCGTCGCAAGCATAGTACAGCGGTTTGACCCCCATGTGGTCGCGCGCCAGCAATAAGTGTCCCTGCGTTGCGTCCCACAGTACGAAGGCAAACATGCCCTGCAGATGAGACAGCATATCAATGCCCCACTCACGGTAGGCATACAACAGGATTTCTGTGTCACCCTGCGTTACAAACCTGTGCCCACGCTCCTGCAGTTGTTGCCTCAGTTGGAGGTAATTGTAAATTTCGCCGTTGAAGACCAGTGTCAACTGGCCATCCTGCGTTTGCATAGGCTGGTGGCTATGTTCCAGATCAAGCACCGATAGCCGCCGGTGCGCCAACGCGATCTCCCCTCCACCGTGACCATGCTTCCATTCACCCGCTTCGTCCGGCCCACGATGCAGCAGGGTTGAGTTCATCCGCGCCAGCAAACCGGGACTTTGTGGGGCAGTGCTATAGTAGCCACAAAGGCCACACATTATTTATTCTCGTTCGAAGTTACCGTAGCGTGGTGTGCCGTGGTGCTTTTGCCTTGCATAAGTACATAATCCCGTGTAAAGCTGCCACAATGTCTGCAAGAATAGCACGATGCGCATTGACGCTGCGCTACTGGATGATATGCCTGTATCCGATTATAGGCGTTCGCGCGTTATAATCCCTGCGTGATTATTGTGTTCAAAATAGCAGATTATCATGGATTATCGGCATCAATTTTTACAGCTTGCCATGCAGTGTGGGGCGTTGCGTTTGGGTGATTTCACCCTCAAGTCTGGACGCAGCTCGCCTTACTTCTTCAACGCCGGGCTTTTTTACCATGGCGATGCCCTGAGTTGTCTGTCGTCTTACTATGCCGACGCATTGCAGGAAAGCAATCTGAGTGTAGACATGTTGTTTGGACCAGCCTACAAAGGCATAACGCTTGTCGCGTCGTTGGCCATTGAATTATCCAGGCGTGGTGTTAACTTGCCTTATGCCTTCAATCGCAAGGAGGTAAAAGAGCACGGAGAAGGTGGAATGATAATAGGCGCCCCCCTTACCGGCCGGGTGCTGATTGTTGATGACGTGATTACTGCCGGGACTTCTGTGCATGACTCAGTGCGACTTATCTGTGACGCAGGCGCTACTCCGGTCGGCGTATTAATCGCGCTTGACCGTCAGGAAGCAGGCCTGGAAAATGGCCGATCAGCAGTAGCTGAAGTACAGGCACAATTAGATCTGCAGGTGGTTGCCATAGCATCTTTCGAAGATTTGCTTGAATACATAAAATGCTGTCAGGAGCAACAGGATAAGACAAGTCAAGTGGACAGCAATTGGATTACCGCAGACCTTTACCAAAGATTAATGCAATACAAAAGTGACTATGGGGTTGGACAAAATGCCTAAATCTATCTCAAAATGCTATTCACTGGTAAAACGGATGACGCTAAGCGTGCTGTTGCCAACAATTGTTGGCGCTGTGTACTTGCCGCCTGTCTTAGCTAGTGAAACGCTGACCTGTTGCACGCTGGCTTCTGGTAGAAGCGTTTGCGCCGATAATTTGCCGAAAGCGTGCAAAGGACGTTCGTATGTTGTAAAAGACCGCTACGGGCATGTACTACGCCGTATCAAGGCGGAAAGTTCTCTGCAAGGGGAGAAGAAGTCCAGGCGTAAGAACGATGAGCAATCTATAGCAGAGCGGCGACGACAAATGCAGCGCGATATGGCGCTGATAGAAACATATCCTTCTCTTGAAAGCCTGAAAAAGACACATAACGAGATACTAGCTTCTATGCAGGATAATATCGACAGCGCAAAGGAATCTATGATCAACGCCGAGACCAGTAGAGACGAGCTCAAGAAGAACGAGATAACCCCCATAAGCAAAAAAGTAATTGATGAATACGATGCGGTTATCAAGGAATACAAGCACATCATATCAACGCGTCAGACAGAACACGATCAAATACAGGAGCGCTTCGAAAGGGAACGCAGACGCTATCTGGAGTTGACTGGCGGCAATGGGCAGGTAGACAAATTATAGTAATCTCATCCGACAATGTGGAAATGGAACGTTCGGGAAAGAAAACGGCTTGCGATTGCTACAGCACCACCATAAACGGATAATCAAACAGGGACGTGAGGTGATCCTGGAGCTGGTTGTTTAGTATGGCAGCAACGATGGTTTGCAATAATGTCCGACGTAATTACCGCCACTACATACCTACCAAAAGCACCGGATGACGCGATACCGCTGGCGGATGTCAAGCGGGTGTTGATCGTCAAGCTACGCCATCACGGAGACGTACTACTTGCTTCGCCTGTGTTGTCAGGACTGAAGAGGAGTGCGCCACATGTAGAAATTGATGCCCTGCTCTACGACGATACGTTAGAGATGTTAAGCCTGCATCCAGCGTTAGCCATGTTGCATTGTGTTGGACGAAGCTGGAAAACGTTGGGTACATTGACGCGTATGCGCACAGAGTGGAATCTATTACGAACCTTACGTCAGCGGCAATACGACTTGTTGATTTTGCTCGACGATCGTTGGCGAGGCGCGTGGCTGGCACACTATTTGGGGGCGCGTTGGCGGGTAGCGCCAAGTGTTGCGCACCGCAAATGGCGCTGGCGCAAACACTTTAGCCATCTGTATACACACCCCAACAATGCATGTAGACCGGTAGTTGAATTCAACCTCGACGCCCTGAGGCGCATCGGTATTTTTCCGCCTGCACATGAACGGCGATTGTTACTGGTTCCGGGTGCAGAAGCAGAATTGGAAGCTGGCAACCATCTTTCTCGCTTAAATCTTCCCAGCTCGGGCTTTATTCATATTCACCCGGCTTCACGCTGGCGCTTTAAGTGCTGGCCCTCAAGCGCCATGGCAGAGTTGATAAATGCTCTGCAAGCCGATGGTTGGCCAGTAGTGCTTACTGCCTCGCCCGATCCGGCGGAGATAGAAGTGATCAAAGAAATTGAGAGCAACTTGCAGCAACCGGCAGCCACATTGATTGGTTGCTTGTCACTAAAGGCGCTGGCAGCGCTAACAGCACGGGCGAGGTTATTTGTCGGCGTTGATTCGGCACCAATGCATATCGCTGCGGCCATGCAAACTCCGGTGGTTGCCCTGTTTGGCCCTTCCGGAGAGCAACAATGGGGACCGTGGGAAGTGGCGCACCGCATAGTAAAAAGCGACAAGCACGCTTGCCGCCCGTGCGGGCTCGATGGCTGTGGGGGCAGTAAAAGGAGCGACTGCCTGGAAGCGTTACCTGCCAGCAAAGTGCTCGCTGCCGCTATGGAACTGCTGTCTCCAGGTCAGGAACATAATTAAATATGGCCGAACCACCGTTGAGGCTAGCCCTGATCAGGCAGCGGTATACGCCTTATGGTGGGGCCGAGCGTTTTATTGAACGTGCTTTATGCGCCTTGACGCAACAAGAACTGGACATCACACTCATTGCGCGTGAATGGCAAACGACAAACCTTGCAATCAACGCTAACAGCTGGCACCACTTAAGATGTAATCCGTCCGTTCCAACTTGGCGTGGGCGCACAGCGCGTGACCGTAGTTTCGCCGTGGCAGTACAAGCTCTGTTGGCGCGCGAGAAATATGACCTGACGCAAACACACGAAAAGATCCCAGGTTGCGATATCTACCGGGCTGGCGACGGAGTTCATGCTGCCTGGCTGGAACAACTGGCCCGTAGCGATGGATTTTTTGGCAAGCTCTATCACTCCATTTCTCCCTATCACCGCTATCAGATTGAAGCCGAAAACAAACTCTACAACCACCCGCAGCTAAAGGCGGTTATCTGTAATTCACAGATGGTAAAGCTGGAAATAGTCAGCCAATATGCCCTCAATCCAGGCAAGATCCATGTCATTTACAACGGTGTAGATAACGACATGTTCAGCCCTGATCTGTCGAGACAATTTCGCGCCAGCGAAAGGGCGCGTCTTCGAATTGATGAGCAGGCAACTGTGCTGCTTTTTGTTGGCAATGGATTCAAACGAAAAGGGCTACCACAGTTGCTGAGTGCTTTTGCCAATATGCGACGTGATGCAGTACTCGTAGTTGTTGGCGCTGATCGAAATTCTCGCACCATGCTGAAACTTGCCCGGCAACTGAATATTGCCGCCAGGGTACTTTTTTTGGGCGCTTTAACCGATGTTCGGCCTTGCTATGGCATGGCTGATGCCTTTGTCTTGCCATCGCGTTATGACCCTTGCCCAAACGCCGTGCTTGAAGCGATGTCCAGTGCCTTGCCGGTATTGACCTCGAATAGCTGTGGTGCAAAGGAGTGGATTAACCATGGTGTCAATGGCTACGTCGTTGACGCGCTTGATTGCATGGCTATCAGGGAGCAGCTAGACAAACTTTGTGTTCTGGCTATGCAGCCAGAAGCACACGCCGCCGCCCGTGCAGCAGTGCAAAACCTGACGCTTGAATGTATGGCGATGCAAATGGCAGCTCTTTACCAGCGCTTATTTGACGATATCCAGGAAGCTAATATGTAGCCTGCGTCCGTGTTAAACTGGATGGCATGGGTCTCGATACCTCACACTACGATCCTTTGGCCGGTAGCTTGCCAGATCAATTTCAGGTCATAGTCGCTGCTCCTGCTTTCAGCCTCGGTGTACGGTGTGACGAGATAAATATCATCGGCACTGAATTTCTGCCGCCGGGTGAAAGCGTGTCCCCCACGACGATATTGGCACAGGAGGCCGCTCGGCAAATAAACGCCTATCTTGATTCTCCCGGCTTTGTTTTCCAACTGCCAATCTATAGCGGGGGCAGCGTTTTTAGAAGGCGCGTGCAGAATTTGACCTGCTCCATTCCTTGTGGCCAAACACGTACATACGGCTATCTGGCCCACAGCCTGCAAAGTTCCCCCAGGGCTGTTGGCCAGGCTTGCGGTGCCAACTCATTGCCACTTCTGGTGCCTTGCCATCGTGTAGTTGCCACCAACGGGCCGGGTGGCTTCGCGCATGCCAGAGGTGGGTTTTATCTTGATGTCAAGAAGTGGTTGTTGCACCATGAAGGCATCGACTACTAAAAAAAGCGTTAGCGCCGACTCGAAAAATCTGATCGACGCTTTTTGTGACGCCATGTGGCTGGAACATGGCCTGGCAAAATCCACCCTGGCTGCATACCGTGCCGACCTATTGGCTTTTGCTCGTTTCCTGCCTGTTTCAACTGCTTTGCAAAGCGCTGGTGAGAGTCTGCTGTTCGAGTACGTTGCTCGCCTTTCACGTACTCAGCGCGCCAGCTCGCAGGCACGGCAAGTCTCAAGCCTGCGCCGTTTCTATCGCTGGTTACTGGCCAACGGGCAGGGCAGCGCCGACCCCACCTTACGCCTGGTCAACCCGGTGCTGCCGGCGCGACTACCCAAAGTGTTATCAGAAGAACAGGTTGAAGCGTTACTGGCGGCCCCGGACACCAATACGTCGCTTGGACTGCGAGACCGCGCCATGCTGGAAACGCTCTACGCTACAGGGCTGCGGGTTTCGGAATTGGTGAGTCTGAAAGTGCGTGAAATTAGTTTTAACGAAGGCGTCGTGCGGGTGATCGGCAAAGGCAACAAGGAGCGCTTGACGCCACTCGGCGAAATGGCGATTGACCAGTTGCAGTATTATATAGCCGAGTCTCGGGGCTTGATTTTGCGTGGACAGGTCAGCGACGACCTGTTCGTGACCGCCAGAGGCCAGGCTATGACGCGACAGATGTTCTGGACTTTGGTTAAGGGCTATGCACGGAAAGCCGGTGTTGCTGCTGCCAAATTGTCGCCTCACGTGTTACGTCACGCATTTGCCACCCATTTGCTCAATCACGGAGCCGACTTGCGCGTCGTACAATTGTTACTTGGCCACGCTGATATTACTACTACACAAATCTACACCCACGTGGCGCGGGAAAGACTTAAAAAACTGCACGCCGAGCACCACCCACGCGGATAACCTGCCTTGACGACTGCGACTGACAATTGCGCCATGACTACTGCTGAAAAAATATCAAACACGCCAGAAAAACGAGATATAGCTCTGGCTGCAATCCAGATGGTGTCTGGTACGAATGTGGATGAAAACCTGCTTGCCGCCGAGCGTCTTATAAACAGGTGTGTTGCCAAAGGTAGTGAGTTTGTACTTTTGCCGGAATTCTTTGCGGTTCTGGCAGGCAGTACGATAGATCCGCCTGAATTTAGCGAAGACTATGGTGATGGCCCCATACAGGTATGGGCGAGTGATATTGCCCGAAGCAATCGTATCTGGTTATGTGCCGGGACGATATCAATTCGTGCCGACGATGGCGGCAGGCCATACAACGCCTGCATTTTGTTTGATCCGCAGGGCTCCATATGCGCTCGCTACGACAAGATGCATTTATTTAAATTCCAACGAAAGCAAGAACAGTACGAAGAGGCTAATATCATTCGCGCTGGCGATCAGCCGGTTTCGTGCCAAGCGCCATTTGGACATTTGGGGTTTTCTGTTTGTTACGATCTGCGCTTCCCGGAACTGTATCGCCGTATGATGTCGCCAAACCCGCTTGACCTGATAGTGGTGCCTGCCGCGTTCACCGAAACAACCGGCCATGCGCACTGGCAGATACTTTTACGCGCCCGCGCCATTGAAAACCAATGTTACGTAATCGCGGCTGCGCAAGGCGGCAAGCATCCCAATGGTCGTCGCACGCACGGCGAGAGCATGATTATTGACCCTTGGGGAGAAATTCTCGACCTTAAGAAAAAAGGAGCTGGCTGGGTGATGGCCACATTGCGTCACCAACGAATCGCAGAGGTACGTCAAAAATTGCCTGCTCTCGGAAGCGCGCGCTGGATAAAAAGCTAGAGGAGTCGTTTCGCCAGGCTGCTGCTGGTGAGTTAATCATAAATATACTAAGAATGATTTTGGATTTGGGGTTGACATATAAATGAGAATCGTTATCATTACGATCCAAGTTTGGGGCACCTATTCCAGATAGGCCCAGAGAGGCCACGATTACCAATGCAGACGAATGAAATGAACTGCCAGACACCTTTTCCTCTGGCGATGGCGCAAGAAGGCGAAAAGCTAAACGTTCACTTGTTGAGTGGCGGCAAGGCCCTGGAGAGGCGGCTGACATCATTGGGGTTGAATATTGGCTGCGCGCTTACCGTCTCGCAAAGGCAGGGGGGTGATCTGGTGGTAATCCGCGGTCAGACGCGGCTGGCGCTGGGGGTTGGTATGGCGCAAAAAATCATGGTCGTTCAGCAGCGATAAAGCAGCGATAAGCTGGGCAACTTGGCAACTCTTTGCCAGAAGAGTATTTATGAATTTGACCACAACCACTAGTTTGCAGGAACTGCAAGTGGGCGACAAGGGTCGCGTAATCGGGTTTACGGCAGCAGGCAAGCTCTACCGCAAGAAGTTATTATCCATGGGTTTGACGCGCGGAGCCGATTTCAGCGTAACCCGTTATGCTCCGATGGGAGACCCGGTAGAGATCCAGGTGCGCGGCTATAGCCTGAGTCTGCGCAAGAAAGAGGCAGCGGCCGTGCTGGTCGAAAGAAGATAGATCATGAGCAGTAAATTCATCATAGGGGTGGTGGGTAACCCTAACTGCGGCAAAACCACCTTGTTCAATGCGCTGACTGGAGCGAGGCAACGGGTAGGCAACTGGCCCGGTGTAACGGTTGAACGCAAAACAGGCTATTACAGTTTTCAGGATACCGAATTTCAATTGGTAGACCTGCCGGGCACCTATTCGTTGGACATTACGGCAGATAATGTGTCCGTGGATGAGCAAATCGCGCGTGATTACGTTGCAGAGCGTGAAGCTGATCTGATTATCAACATCGTCGATGCTGCAAATCTGGAACGCAACCTGTACCTGACATCGCAATTGCTGGAGATGAAGGTTCCATTGCTTGTCGCGCTGAACATGATGGATGTCGCCAGGGAGCGGGGCATAGAAATTGACGTGCAGAAGTTGGCGCAACAATTGGATTGTCCGCTGGTTCCTGTTGTTGCCTCTAGCGGAGATGGCGTTGCTGAGTTGAAACAATCTGTTTTTGAGGCAACGACCAAGCAACGAGTGCCGGAACAACTGATCAAATATGATCCGAGCATCGAACAGGTACTGGCGAAATTGTCGCCTTTAATTGGGGATATAGCATGCAAACATAATGTTGACCAGCGCTGGTTGGCCATACGCATGCTGGAGGGCGATACCCTGGCCATGCGTATGGTAGATAGCAGCGTATCAAAGAGGTTGGCTGATTTACAAGGGGAAACAGAGGAAGCGCTGGGCGATGATATTGATATAAGCCTGGCTGATGCCCGCTATGGCTTCGTCAATCAGATAACTACTGATAGCGTGCGCTGCAAGAGACAGGTCAAGCGTAGTATTTCGGATAGCATTGACCGCTTTGTTCTTAACCGCTTGCTGGGTATACCCATCTTTTTGCTGGCGATGTACCTGATGTTTATGTTCACCATAAACATTGGCGGTTCTTTTATTGACTTCTTCGATATTTTCACAGGCGCTATACTGGTAGATGGATTATCCAATTGGATGAACTCATTGGGTTCCCCGCAGTGGCTGGTTTTGCTGCTAGCCAACGGAATTGGCTCAGGCATACAGGTGGTAGCTACATTTGTTCCGGTGATTGGCTTTCTTTACCTGTTTTTGTCGGCACTGGAAGATTCTGGCTACATGGCGCGTGCCGCTTTTGTTATGGATCGCGCCATGCGTGCCGTCGGCTTGCCCGGCAAGGCATTTGTGCCGCTGATTGTGGGATTCGGATGTAATGTGCCAGCTATCATGGCTACTCGCACTATGGAACACCAGCGTGATCGCATCATGACAATCGTAATGACTCCGTTTATGTCCTGTGGTGCTCGTCTGCCGGTTTATGCGTTATTTGCCGCAGCCTTTTTTCCGGTCGGCGGACAGAACGTTGTCTTCGGTCTTTATCTGATCGGCATTGCCGTAGCAGTATTGACCGGATTAATTATGAAGAGCACCATTCTGCGAGGGCAAACTGCTCCGTTTATCATGGAGTTGCCACCCTACCACCTACCGACGCTCAAGGGCGTGTTGATTCGTACCTGGGATCGCACAAAAAGCTTTGTTTTTCGGGCTGGCAAAATTATCGTGCCTATGGTGCTTGTGCTCAATGTCCTTAATGCGCTTGGCACAGACGGAAGTTACGGCAATGAAGACAGCGACAAGTCAGTATTAAGCGAGATTGGCCGCACCATAGCGCCGGCGTTTTCTCCTATGGGCATGAATAGCGATAACTGGCCGGCTGCCGTTGGTATCTTCACGGGTGTGCTGGCAAAAGAGGCGGTGGTTGGAACCCTGGATGCCCTTTACAGCAAGCTAGGTGAGAAAGATGCGGCTGTCGCTGGCATTGATATTGCTGAAGAAAGTGAAGGCGGTTTATGGCATGGCATCAATACGGCGTTTGCCAGTATCCCGACCAACCTGTCTGCTGCAATAAAAACCTGGAGGGACCCTCTTGGCCTTGATGTAGGTAATGTAGGCAGTATTGAGGCTGCAGCAGAGGAACAAGAGGTTTCCAGTGGTGTTTTTGGTGCCATGGCTGCACGCTTTGACGGTGCGGCAGGGGCTTTTGCCTATTTATTGCTAATCCTGCTTTATTTTCCATGTACCGCTGCTCTTGCGGCCGTCTATAGGGAAACTAATGTCGGCTGGACTACGTTTGTCGCCATCTGGACTACCGGAGTGGCCTATATCACTGCAACCATTTTTTATCAGGCTGCCACGTTCGCACGATATCCTGCTGTATCAATGGCCTGGATAGCGGGCATGCTGGCAGCATTCCTTATCGTTGTGTTCTCACTGCGCTACCTGGGACGTAACAAGGTGGCAACCTCGCCGGCACGGGTGCAACATATGCAAGGTGAGGCGGCATGATTCTTTCAGAGCTGGGTGAATATCTAAGGCGCAATAAACGCGCCGCCCTGATTGATATGGCGAATTATTTTGCCACTGACCCGGAGGCTCTGCGCGGCATGCTGGACAAATGGATGGCCAAGGGGCGGGTGCAAAAGTTGCCGCCAGGTACCGAGTGCGGCAGTGGTTGCTGTAAATGCGATATTGCCAGTATCGAAATTTACGAATGGGTGAACAAGCAATAGAATAAACCCGCTTTCGCAGGTTTTCTTTCGGTGCATTCATTATGCAGGGCAATGACCGCCATGGTGTAATTCACATGCTCCCTCCTCTGCATACTATGTAGCCTTATAAGAACCTCGGATCAAACTGCTTTAAAGCAAAACACCTTACAATCGCTTGGGATGTGACAATTACCCCCGAGTCGTACAGAGCCGGCAAGGTCACACAGCGATTGCACAGGTAAAACCAAGGACCTGCAATGAGGAGTGCAGTTTCATCTCATGGCAGGCGTCCGGCTGCCACCAACCTCGCCTTCAGAATATGCGGTGAAAGCCAGCGTAACTGGTCATCAAATTCACCACGTGGATGGGCTGTATCACTCCATGGGCGTGATACAAAGCGGGTTCCAGCCGTCGATCCATCCACAATGCCACTAACATTACTGTCTTCGTCCGGGTGGTGGTTGCTGTTGGCAGGTAAACTGACACCGTCTTGTGTTTCGCCCCAGTTTCTTGGTCCCTGTGAAATAACTACCACCGGCACTGCGTGCATGAGACGCATCAGATTGGCACGGTTAGCCGGGTCAGTCGTCATCACCATCTTGGCTTCGGTAGCTCCACTGCCTGTGCCGCCAGCATCAATTTGCATCAAGATGTCACCACTGTCACCACCCGCATATTCAGGTGAGACGCTGTAACGCAAAATCTTGCCCCATGGGTCTGTTTTGACCAGGCTCAGCTCTTCCCACGGCAAAAGCCCAGTGCATTGGGCATCGTTGCTACAGGCGGCGCGCTCTTGACCGTTGCTGGCTGAAATGGCCGGACGCGGTAAACGGCCATGCGTCAGTGCATAGCCGATCAAGGTTTCGATCGCTTCTGCCAGTTGGGCATCGGCTGCCTTGCGATCACGAATTTGCCTTTCGGTGGAGAGAATTTTCAGCCCACCAGCCAGCAACAGAGCGCTTATTACCAGTACCACTGCTAATTCGATAAGGCTAAATCCAGCGTGGCAACTGCCCTGGAGGGACAATCCACCCCTTTGTTTCCTGTTATGGGCATAATACAATTTCATGAGTAGTAGCTTTGCCAAGGTGACGGAATATAATACCGGGCTTTTTGTTCTCTCAAATTATACATTCCACTGATGCCCCACCCGAAAACAGTGCTAGTCGATTTGCTGGCTCGCGCCTTGACAAGCGTAGCGCCACAACATTCCGACGACGAAATACATATCGAGCGGCCAAAAGACAGAGCTCACGGTGACTATGCCAGTAATATTGCTTTGCAGCTGGCCCGTCGTCTAAAACAAAGTCCGCGACACATAGCCAGCCAGTTGGTTGATAATTTACCGTCTTCACCCCTGGTTGAGCATAGTGAGGTGGCTGGCGCCGGTTTTATTAACTTTCGATTGACGCAGTCAGCCAGGATGGAAGTGGTTTGGCAAGTATTGCAGGCTGGAGTAAGTTATGGACAAAGTGATATTGGCGCACGGCAAAAGGTCTTGCTTGAGTACGTCTCTGCCAATCCGACTGGGCCATTGCACGTCGGACATGGTCGCGGAGCGGCCTACGGAGCAGCGCTTGCCAGATTACTGGAATTTGCCGACTTTGACGTTACCGAGGAATACTACGTAAATGATGCCGGTCGGCAGATGGATATCCTGGCTTTGTCTACCTGGTTGCGTTATCTGCAACTTTTAGCGAGTGACAGCGATGCCGCGCTCTGCGTCGCCTTTCCTGCCAATGCCTACCAAGGTGAATATGTAGTGGATATGGCACGCCAGATAAAGGAGGCGCACGCTGACGCTTATTGGCGCGACCTGAAAACTGTGGCAACAGAACTGCCTGAGCAACCGGATGCCGAGCGAGGAGACCCTGAGGCGGTAAGGGGGCGCGAAGAATATCTCGATGCCTTGATCATTGCCGCCAAGTCGGCGCTTGGGCCCGACTGGGACTATATTCACCAACATGCGTTGAGCGAACAGTTGGCCGATTGTCGGAACGACCTGCAAGAGTTTGGCATTAGCATTGATCTGTGGTTCTCGGAAAGATCTCTCTTCGATACCGGTTTGGTAGCCGGAGCTGTGGAAAAGTTGCAGCAAAAGGGGTACGTTTATCAGCAAGACGGTGCCCGTTGGTTTCGTTCCACCGCCTTCGGTGACGAAAAAGACCGTGTTGTACAGAGAGAAAACGGTGCGTACACTTACTTTGCCTCCGACATCGCTTACCACCTGAATAAGTTCGAGCGTGGCTTTGAACGCGTTATAAACGTTTGGGGGGCTGACCACCACGGCTATATTGCGCGCGTCAAGGGAGTGCTAAAGGCGTTAGAACTGGACGACAACTTGCTTCAAGTGGCGTTGGTGCAATTTGCCGTCCTCTACCGCAACGGTGAAAAGGTTCCCATGTCATCGCGCGGTGGCAAATATGTCAGCTTGCGTCAACTGCGAGAAGAAGTCGGTAATGACGCATGCCGATTCTTTTATTCCATGCGCAAATCGGACCAACACCTTGATTTTGATCTTGATCTGGCAAAAAGTCAGAATAGCGACAACCCGGTGTATTACATTCAGTATGCGCACGCCCGCATTGCCTCTTTGCTGCGACAAGAAAGCGTTGGCATCACTAGCAAGTGGGAATTGCTGGCAGCCGATGGGCAGCCAGGTGAAAACGATGTTGAAACCCTGGCGCAGGCTGTTCAAAGCGATCAGGCACAGACATTGGTCAATTTGTTGGCCGACTTCCCGGAAGTCATTTCTCACGCAGCTACCGAATTGGCACCACACCAGCTTAGCTTTTATTTGCGTGAAACAGCGGCGGCCTTCCACGGCTGGTACAATGCCGAACGCATTATTACCAGTGAGCTGGAAGAAAGCAGGGCAAGGATGGCATTGGCAGCGGCAACCCGGCAAGTAATTGCTAATGGCTGCCGTATATTGGGTGTTAGTTGCCCGGATAGTATGTAGAAAGGATAATTATTATGCGGCATCATGTCTCGCCATACAAGCAGCGCGGCAAAATAGGCATGGTATTTTGGGGGTTTTTCCTCGGTGTGGTTCTTGGTGTATCGCTTGCTGCTTTCACGGTCTGGCTAGTGCAGGGAGCACCTAACCCTATACAGTCGCGCGATGGCCCGATCGACGAAGACGACCTGGTCAAGCCTATTACGACCTTAAAGCCTGCAACGACCAATAGAGGGCCAACGCCTGTCGCGACTGCTGTCGCTCCGGGCAACAATTCAACGCAGGCTCCGCAAGCCAGCTTAACCGTGGTGCCACCTTTGAATGCAGATTTGACCAAGCCTATAAACAATGATTCTCAAAAAGCGCTCTATTTGCAGGCCGGTTCTTTCGGTTCCCGCTCTGACGCTGACAACCAAAAGGCCCGTCTCGCGTTAGGTGGTATTGAAAGCGAGATTCGCCAGATACGACTGGCTGATCAGTCGGTATTGCATCGAGTAGTTATCGGGCCTTACGAAAGTGAACAACTCCGACGCCACGCGCAGGCCCTCCTGGAAGAAGTCGGTATTGATTCCGTGCCCATGAAAGTCAAGGAGTGAACATGCAACCTAACGGTATAGCCTGTAAAACAGGTCGTTTCCTGTTGTTGAGTGCGTTTATGACTGCCTTCACTTGCAGCGTCCACGCAGCAGAGCAGGCAGTAGTCAAGCAATTAAGACCGGCGCAGCCAATAGCCATGCCTGGGAAGATCGAGGTGGTCGAGTTCTTCTCGTACGCTTGTCCACACTGCAAGGAGTTTCACCCCTTGTTGGAAGCCTGGAAGAAAAACTTGCCGCCAGATGTTGCCTTCCGCCGCGTACCGATAACCTTTGGCCGCCAGGCTTGGGTCAACCTGTCGAAGTTGTACTATGCCTTGCAAGCCAGCGACCAGCTCGAGCGTTTCGACGGTGCCGTGTTTAACGGGATACATAACGAGCGAGCCAACCTGTACAGCGCCAAATCCGTTGCAGACTGGCTACGCAAGAAGGGTGGTGATGCTGACAAGTTCGTCGTTGCTTTTAACTCGTTCGGGGTGCAGAGCAAGGCAAAACGCGCCCACCAAGAGTCACGCAACTACAGGATAACTGGCGTACCCAGTATGGCGGTCAACGGCAAGTTTTTAGTAGAAGTCAATGAAACCGGCGGTCTTGGAGGCATGTTGCAGGCGGTTGATACCCTGGTGTCTGCTGAACGTAAGGCATCCTCCGACAGTTCTAGATAGCAGTTCCAAGCCGCGACCTGGTGATGATTAATATTCAGATAAACGGCGAAATCAGACAAGTAAAAAGTAGCATATGTCTTGAGGAGTTGATCGGTCAGTTAGGGCATGCCGGTAAACGGATAGCCGTCGAGCTAAACGGTACTATTGTCAGGCGTGATCAACACGCGCAAACTAGCCTGCACGATGGTGACCAGCTGGAAGTCGTTGTCGCCATTGGTGGCGGGTAGAATGTTCTGAAGGGAGTGAAGGAGCCAAGGAAGCGGTGCAATTCAGCGGCGCTATTCTGCCTTCAGGGGTTCAACTGGCTTGATCGCGTGACACGCATGCACTGATACTAAGATGTCGGTCGGGCCAAGACGGACCGGCGGCCGTGCCTATACCGAGAACGAGGAACCGCAACCGCAAGTAGATACCGCGTTCGGATTGCGAATAACAAACTGTGAGCCTTCCAGCTCTTCTGTGTAGTCGATTTCTGCACCGACCAGATACTGAAAGCTCATCGGATCGATTAACAGCTTGACACCGTTCTTGTCGAGTTCGGTATCGTCTTCGTTAGTCTCCTCGTCAAAGGTGAAACCATACTGAAAGCCGGAACAACCGCCTCCAGAAACAAAAACGCGCAGTTTGAGATCTGGGTTGCCTTCCTCGTCGATCAATTCACGTACCTTGTTGGCGGCATTCTCAGTAAACACAACGGGAGATTCAATAGCAGCATTCATAGTTAGATCCAATTTCCTGTTCATTGTTCATAAGCGGTAAAACTGTAGAACTACAATTTTGCAATACGTGGCACCAGTGCAGCAATTACAGCGAGTAGCAAATTCAACTGGCTCCTGTGGGTGCCATGATAGCACACAATTTTGACTGCATTGCAAGCGCAAGACCATGATTTAAGTATGGTTTTACCTTCCCTAATTGGTTGCCTCCCGCTTGCCGGACGATAGCCCGAATGCAAAACAGGGTCCGCTGGCTATACCTGTACGCCAAAATCAGCATTTGCTAACCTGGCAATAAAGAAAGCTGACACAAAGCGAGGCATCAGCATGTAGAATTGCGGGTTTGGGTAATCTTCTTCCGCTTGGCAAGGATAGCGATTATTGGCATCGACAAGTAATCTGATATGTGCGTAACATTTCCAGGCTAGACTTGTTGCAGGAAGACAGGACAGCTTTCAAAATAAAGGAGAAACAATATGCCTCTCGTATCAATGCGTCAATTATTGGATCACGCGGCCGAAAACTCATATGGCCTGCCTGCCTTTAACGTCAATAATATGGAGCAAGTGTGGTCTATTATGGAAGCGGCAAACGAAGTCGATGCGCCGGTCATTATGCAGGCCTCGGCAGGGGCGCGTAAATACGCCGGCGAGCCGTTCTTGCGTCACCAGGTTCTGGCAGCGCTTGAAGCTTATCCACATATTCCGGTGGTAATGCACCAGGATCATGGTCAGTCCCCCGCTGTTTGCATGGCGGCGATCCGATCCGGATTTACATCCGTGATGATGGACGGTTCACTGGAATCTGACGGTAAAACAACGGCCAGCTATGACTACAATGTTAATGTATCTAAAACCGTAGTTGAGTTTGCGCACGCCATAGGAGTTTCAGTGGAAGCCGAGCTGGGTGTTCTCGGCTCGCTGGAAACAATGATGGGCGACAAGGAAGATGGTCATGGTGCCGAAGGCAAGATGACCCGCGAGCAGTTACTTACCGATCCTGACCAAGCGGCTGATTTTGTCAAGAAAACCAACTGTGACGCGCTGGCCATAGCCATTGGCACCAGTCATGGAGCTTATAAATTCACTAAAAAACCGACCGGGGATATATTGGCCATTGACCGTATACGTGAAATTCATTCGCGCATTCCAAACACACACCTGGTTATGCATGGCTCGTCGTCGGTGCCACAAGAATTGCTCGCCGAGATACGCGAATTTGGTGGTGACATGAAGGAAACTTACGGCGTGCCGGTAGAAGAAATCGTGAACGGAATCAAGCATGGCGTACGCAAGGTGAATATTGATACCGACATACGCCTGGCTATGACCGGTGCTATTCGTAGATATCTGGTGGAGAATCCATCCAAGTTTGACCCACGTGACTTCCTGAAACCAGCACGTGAAGCAGCGAAGAAAATATGCGTTGCTCGTTACCAGGCCTTTGGCTGCGATGGGCGGGCCAGCAAAATCAAGGTGGTGGGACTCGAAAAAATGGCTGAGCGTTATGGCAAGGGCGAATTAAATCAGGTCGTCAACTAAAGCAAAGCATCCTGTCGGGTGGTGCTTACTATTTGCGCACCTGGCCCTCGCCCATTACTACCCACTTCTGGCTGGTTAGACCAGTCAGACCGACAGGGCCGCGAGCGTGAATTTTGTCGGTTGATATGCCAATTTCTGCCCCCAGGCCATACTCGAAGCCATCGGCAAAGCGGGTGGAGGCGTTGACCATTACCGATGACGAGTCAACTTCGCGTAAAAAGCGCATAGCCGCACTGTGCTCGCGAGTGACAATGGCATCGGTGTGTTGCGACGAATAGTGATTAATATGCTCGATAGCCTCGTCTAGTCCACTGACTACCTTGACCGAAATAATTGGCGCCAGGTATTCGCTGTAGTAGTCATCCTCACTGGCCTCGATTACTCCCGGCATGATGGCCTGCGTCTCGGCGCAGCCGCGAATTTCGACCTCCTTGTTACGCAAGCGTTGCAACACAGGCGGCAATAAGGCGGCAGCGACCGCACGGTCAACGAGTAACGATTCGGCTGTGTTACAGGTACCGTAGCGCTGTGTTTTTGCGTTTTCTACTATTTCTTGCGCCATTTGTGTTTCGGCGCTTTGTTCCACGTAAACGTGGCAATTGCCTTCCAGGTGCTGAATCATGGGTATCCGGCATTCGGCGCGCAAGCGCTCTATCAAGCCCTTGCCGCCGCGTGGCACAATTACATCGACATAGCCGCGCATAGCAATTAATACACCGACAGCTGCGCGGCCAGTATTGTCGATTAATTGCACGCTATCAGACGGTAGCCCGCTTTGCTGCAAGCCTTGTTGCACTAGGGATGCGATGGCGCGGTTAGAGTTGATTGCTTCCGAGCCACCGCGCAGAATGGTGGCGTTGCCCGATTTGATGCACAGCGATGCCGCATCGGCAGTAACATTTGGGCGTGCTTCGTAGATTATGCCGACCACTCCAAGTGGAACCCTCATCATACCAACCTTGATGCCTGAGGGTCGACAGCGTATATTGCTCATCTCGCCTACCGGGTCTGACAAGGCTGCGACCTGCTCTATACCTTCGGCCATAGCTTGTACGCTTTTTTCACTCAAGGTCAGGCGGTCAACCAAAGCCGCAGATAGCCCCGCACTCCGTGCAGCTTCAAGGTCTTTGGCATTAGCTGAAAGCAGCTCTATTACTTCATGTCTCAGCAGGTTGGCCACCCTCAGTAGCGCCTTGTTTTTTTTATTGGTATCGGCTCGCGATAAATCTTTCGCCGCTATCCGGGCGCGCTCCCCGATAGCCTGCATGCTGATGTTTAGCTCCCTATCGCTCATTGCCGATAACTCCTGCTTTTGCCTACCAAAATTTCCACCACGGCTCGCTATCACTAGCACCGTCGTCGTCGTCGCCTTTTTTCAGATAGCGGCTATTGGGAAAATTATTTTTCATCACACGGTTGGCATCGTCACGCAACCTGGACAGACCAAGCTTGTCGTAAGCCTGCACCATGATAAGTAAGGCCTCTTCGTTAGCGGGCGATTCCGGGTAGGTTTTGATCGCATGTTGGGCTCGGTTGGCGGCGGCTAGCCAGGCACCACGTTTCATATAGTAACGCGCCACCTTGATCTCGCTTCTGGCCAGCGCATTGACCAGATAGGTCATGCGTTGCGTGGCATCGTCTCGGTAGCGACTATCAGGGTAACGCGATACCAGCTCGCGAAAGGCTTCAAATGAGGCACGAGTACTCTTGGGGTCTCGATCAGCGACGTCCTGCGCGCCCATCTTGCTGATCAGGGACGAGTTATCAATGTTGAAATTGATCAAGCCTCTAAGATACAACGCGTAATCGGCTGCCGGGTGATTTGGATGCAGACGCAAAAAACGGTCGATAGTAGCCAAGCCGGAACCAGGCTCAAACTGCTTCCAGTAGGCATAAGCCAACTCGAGTTGTGCCTGTTCGGTGAGACGTCCGTAGGGGTAACGCGCCTCAAGACGTTCATAGATTTCAACTGCCTTGCTATATCTTTTGTCGTCAAATGCTTCCTTGCCCTCGGCATATATTTTCTCCGCCGGCCAGTCAGCCATCTCATAACTTTCTGGCAAACCGGCACAGCCAGGTAGCAGAACGACGAGCAATGTAAGAAGGATTGGTATATTGTTTGTAAGACTCTTCAAATTCATAAAATACTTACCAGATCTTTCAGGTAGTAGCATGAGGGCTGACTGAGGCTTGATTATTGTCTGCCCAATAAGGTTAAGTTCACAACAAAGAGTCAGATTTTAACTCAGCCCAGGCGCCGAGCTGTTTTTTTCAACAAGAGTGCATTGCTGACTACCGACACCGAACTCATGGCCATAGCCGCGCCAGCTACCACTGGATTCAGAAAACCAAACGCTGCCAGTGGAATGCCCAGTATATTGTAGATAAATGCAAAAAACAGATTCTGCCAAATTTTGCTTATGGTGGCCCGTGATAATAATATTGCGCGCGCCAGTCCTCGTAAGTCGTTGTTGATCAGGGCTACATCCGCCGTAGCCAGAGCAACATCAGAACCGGCACCGATAGCAAATCCGACATCTGCCGCAGCAAGCGCCGGTGCATCGTTTATGCCATCCCCTGCCATGCCGATCTGGGGTTGGCGCTGCTTGCCGAGCCTGAAATGATCACGCCAACCAATCCTCGCGCCTGACAACGCTGGTAATGCGTTAGCTATTGCAGTCAAAGCCTCGGCCTTGCCACCAGGCAGAATGCTCGCCCGGTAATCAGCTATGCCGACTTTTTGCGCCAATCGAGCTGCTGCCGCTGCATTATCACCAGTCAGCATGGTGATAGAAACGCCCAGCGAATGCAAACGCTCTATTGCTTCAGCTGTCTCAGCTCTAATTTGATCGGATAGAGCCACTGCTCCCAGGTATCGGGCCTTCGGCAGGGTTCCGCTACCTGGTTTGGTATCGTCGTCGCTAACTTCCAGTAACACGCCTGTTGTCAGGCCCTCATTCTGCCAGTTAGTAAAGTGTTTTTCATCCGGTACTCCAGCACACTGTGTGGATAACCACGGCAAGGATCCCAGATACAATCGCCTTCCATCCACCTTGCCGCTGACTCCACCGCCGGGCGAGGCCAGGAACTCCTCAGGCTCGGACAGATTACCGATTGCGTGCTTTTCGGCGGCATCCACGATAGCTTTGGCGAGGGGATGTTCTGAAGCCAGTTCCAGTGATGCCGCCAGTTGCCAGAATTCACTGGCGCTGAGCTGTTCTGCCAATTGCTGCGCTACTACAACCGGTTTGCCATATGTCAAGGTTCCGGTCTTGTCGACCGCCAATGCAGCAAGGTGTCCAGCTCGTTCCAGAGCCTCGGCATTTTTTACAAGGATCCCCAAACGTGCTCCTTCGCCTGTCCCGACCATAATCGCTGCCGGCGTCGCCAGGCCGAGTGCGCAAGGGCAAGCGATGACCAGTACTGCGACAGAATTGACCAGTGCCTCTGCCAAATCGCCGTTATACATCAACCATCCGGCGAAGGTGATTAGAGCTATCAAACACACAGCCGGGACAAAAACGGTGGACACCTGGTCGGCCAGACGCTGTACAGGAGCCTTGGAGCCCTGTGCTTTACGTACCATGCGAATAATGCTGGCCAGCATTGTATGTTCGCCGACCCCGCTGGCCCGACAACGCAGCAAGCCTTCACCATTAAGTGTCGCTGCGAACACCTGGTCACCTTTTGTCTTGTTGACCGGCATGCTCTCGCCGGTCAGCATGGTTTCGTTGAGGCTGGAGTTTCCGGATACAACTTGTCCATCCACCGGTACCGAATCGCCTGGCTGCACAATAAATATATCACCGGGCATTAATTTACCCACTGCGACCACTTCAACAACTCTTTGTCCGTCAACCTTGCGCTCTACCCGCGCAACAGGCGGTTGCAGGTTAACCATCGCGCTGATAGCTTCAGCGGCGTGTGCCCTGGCACGCGCTTCCAATAACTTACCCAATAACACCAGGGTGATTACCGCTGCACTAGCCTCGAAATAAACGTGATGTTGTAGCTTGAATACTGTTACCAGCATTGAGAAACCCCACGCCATGCTGGTACCTAATACCACCAGAACATCCATATTGGCGCCGCCACTACGTAAGGCAAGCCAGGCGCCACGATAAAAAGGCAAGCCGATCCATAGCTGTACCGGAGTTGCCAGTAAAAGTTGCACGAACAAAGGTAGTTGCCAAGACTTATGTCCGGCAAGCATAGGCAGCATTTGCAGCAGCAGCGGCAGGGTTAACGCGGCAGCGATCAGAAAACGGCGACGTTCGTCACTGTATTCAGCCGCCCTGGCGGCATCACGCTCGACCTCGTTTTCAGCTAGAGGAACGCTAAACCCTGCATCGGCGATAGTATGCAATACGGTTTCCAGAGTTGTTGCTTCGTTGTCCAAGCGAACACTGGCGCGTTCACTGGCCAGGTTCACACTGGCGTGCACGCCAGGCATGGCGTTTAGCAACTTTTCCAGCCTGCTGGAACAGCCAGCGCATCGCATACCACGCACAGGCAAGTCAAAAGATTCAATAGCGTTGCTCACAGTAAAATATTAGCACGTTGGCCATAAGGTTCCGGTGTAATCTGCATAGTAAAGCGGGTGGGCGAATGCGTATAATACGTCTGCAAGTAACTGTGATTAAGGATTGATGGGGAATGACATGCCTTCTTTTGATTTTACTTCTGAACTGGACAAGGTGGCTTTCAAAAACGCTGTCGATGTTGCAAGTCGTCAGGTCGACAATCGTTACGACTTCAAGGGCACCAGCGCAGGTCTTGAGTTAAACGAAAAAGAGCAGACGCTGACGTTGTTCGGCGACAATGACTTTCAGCTCGACCAGATTAAAACTATCTTGCTACCGGCGTTGGAAAAGAAGGAAAAAGAGTCCAGCAAGCGGCTCGACGCACAGGCAGTCGAGAAGGTGTCTGGCAACAAGGTAAAACAGGTACTCAGGTTGAAAGTGGGCATAGAGGGGGATCTGGGAAAAAAGATCGTCAAAATGGTTAAAGAGGCCAAATTAAAAGTTCAGGCCAGTATTCAGGGGAATAGCGTACGTGTGCAGGGTGTCAAACGTGATGACCTGCAAGCGGTTATCGCCCTGGTGCAAAAAGAGATAACTGATTATCCGGTCAAGGCGGTCAACTTTCGGGACTAGTGTGGGCTGATATAATGATGCGCTATGCATGGTAGTTGCAAGCGTTCTGTCGTTTCAGCATATGGATAAAATGGCCTGAATATACTAATAAATATGGGAGTCTGGTATGGGTTTTCTGGCCGGTAAAAAAATTCTGATCACCGGGTTGCTATCCAAGCATTCCATTGCTTACGGCATTGCTAAGGCATGCCATCGCGAGGGAGCGCAATTGGCTTTTACTTATCAAAATGACCGGTTCGCAGAGAGAGTGAAAAAGTTTGCCGTAGAGTTCGACAGCTCGCTGTGTGTGCAGCTCGATGTGCAAAACGACGAGGAAATTGACGCCCTGTTCGTTAGTCTGGGCAATTGTTGGGACGGACTGGACGGCTTGGTGCATTCTATTGCCTACGCTCCGGCTGATGCTATTGAGGGTGACTTTCTGGAAGGTTTGTCGCGCGAATCATTTCGAGTCGCGCAAGAAGTTTCCGCCTTTAGTTATCCGGCCCTGGCCAAGGCGGCGCGTCCGCTAATGAGAGGCAGAAAGGCGGCCATGCTGGCGCTGACTTATCTTGGCGCTGAACGCACCATGCCAAATTACAATACCATGGGCTTGGCCAAGGCAAGCCTGGAGGCTGCAACCCGCTATCTGGCTTTTTGCCTGGGGCCAGAAGGCATTCGAGCTAACGCGCTTTCTGCGGGCCCGATCAAGACGCTGGCTGCCTCCGGGATAGGTAATTTTGGCAAGTTGTTAGCTTTTAATGCTCACCACGCGCCTTTACGCCGAAATGTGGGTATTGAAGAGGTAGGCAACGCTGCTGCCTTTTTGCTCTCCGACCTGGCCAGCGCAATTACAGGCGAAGTGCTCTACGCTGATGGCGGTATTCACTCCACCGCACTCGGAAATCCGGAACCGCTGCCGGATTAACCTCCGCTTGGCGAGCAGCAACCCGGCTCGTGGTTCATTATGATATTTAGCCGGTCGGGGATTGTGCGCCGCCAATTTCCAGTAACAGTTGGTTCATGCGTTTGATAAAGCCGGCCGGATCATCGAGCATAGCGCCTTCGGCGAGTTGCGCCTGATCAAACAGCAGACTCGCCCAGTCGTCAAAACGGGCATCCTCATCTTGCAAGCGCTTAATCACCGGGTGTTTGGGGTTGATTTCCATTATCGGCTTGTTTTCCGGTGCAGTCTGTCCGGCTGATTTTAGTATTCGCGCCAGATTGGCTGACATGCCGCCGGCTTCAGCTACAAGACAAGCCGGTGAGTCAGTCAGTCGGTGTGTAATACGTACCTCTTTGACCTTGTCTCCTAGTGATTTTTTCACTTTATCTGTCAGGCTCTTATGTTGGTCGGAGGTTTTTTTGGCCTCTTTTTTCTCGCCTTCGTCCTCAAGCTTGCCCAAGTCTAGATCACCCTTGGCGACTGACTGTAGAGATTTGCCTTCATATTCAAACAAATTTCCGGTTACCCATTCATCAACGCGGTCAAACATCAACAGCACCTCAATGCCTTTCTTGCGGAATATTTCCAGGTGTGGACTGTTTTTGGCGGTGTTGAAGCTCTCGGCAGTAATGTAATAAACCTTGTCCTGCCCTTCCTTCATGCGCGAGACATAATTGGCGAGAGAGACCTTTTCTTCGTCGGTGTCGTCGTGCGTAGAAGCAAAGCGCATTAGCGAGGCTATTTTGTCCTTGTTTTTGAAATCTTCGCCTACGCCTTCTTTAAGCACCTTGCCAAACTCACCCCAGAATTTATTGAACTTATCAGGCTCGTTGTTTGCCAGGTCTTCAATTAGCGACAACACCTTGCGTGCGCACCCGTTCCTGATTGCCTCAATGTCCTTGCTTTCTTGCAATATTTCGCGAGAGACATTGAGCGGTAGGTCAGAGGTATCAACCACGCCACGTACAAAACGCAGGTATTGAGGCATCAGTTTTTCAGCGTCATCCATAATGAAAACACGCTGCACATATAGTTTGACACCGTGACGCGCACTTCGTTCCCACATATCAAATGGCGCATGCGAAGGCAGGTAAAGTAGTTGAATATATTCTTGTGCGCCCTCAACCTTGGCGTGTGTCCAGGCTAGCGGTTCTTCAAAATCGTGCGCAACGTGCTTGAAAAACTCCTTGTACTGCTCCTCTTCAATATCCTTTTTTGGCCGCGCCCATAAGGCGTTGGCCTGGTTGACGGTTTCTTCTTCCTCTATTTGCACTTGCTCTTTTTTTTCTTCGTCCCATTCCTCTTTTTGCATGAGAATGGGCAAGGTGATGTGGTCGGAGTATTTACGGATAATGCTGCGCAGCCTGTATCCGTTTAGCAGTTCTTCTTCACCTTCTTTCAGATGCAGGGAAATTTCGGTGCCGCGTGTCTCTTTTTCAGCCTCGCTTACCGAAAAATCACCGTCGCCTGATGATTCCCAGAGTACTGCCTGGTTGGCGCTTGCGTCTGCACGCCTTGAAAGTACGCTTACCCGGTCAGCGACAATAAAAGAGGAATAAAAGCCAACGCCAAACTGACCAATCAGGTGCGCGTCTTTTTGTGCATCGCCTGTCAGACTACGGAAAAACTCCTGCGTACCCGATTTGGCTATTGTTCCCAACTGCTCAATGGCCTCTTCTCGCAGAAGTCCAATACCGTTATCGCTTACGGTAATGGTACCGGCTTCCTTGTCAAAACGTAATTTGATTTGCAGTTCTGGCTCTTCGCCATAGAGCGAGCTGTCATTTAGAGCCTCAAAGCGCAACTTGTCGCAAGCGTCTGAAGCGTTGGAGACGAGCTCGCGCAAAAAGATCTCCTTGTTGCTGTATAGTGAATGGATCATCAAATGCAGCAGTTGTTTAACCTCTGCCTGAAAACCCATGGTCTGAGGTTTTGACGAACCCTTGTCAGCTACGGTGGATCTTTTCGTTGCAGCTTTGCTGGTGGCGGATTTGGTGGTTGAACGTTCTGTTTTGTCAGACGTTTCGTCTTGCCCTTGCTTAACGCTCTTATGAGCTGTTGTGTCGTTATTGGTGGCGTCTTTTTTCGCCATGTTAGCTCCTCATGCAGTTACACAATATAATTTCCAGGAGCTACATGGGGACAAACGGGTTAAATTTCAAGTTGAACCGCGCAAAGAACGCTCCAGCAAGGCGGCAACTCCCTTTAGGGCGGGATAGCGTGCAGTGACCAACCACACCGGAATATTGGCCAGATAGCTGCTAAAGCGGCCCTTGGCTTTGAATTGCTGGCGGAAACGCTGCCGGTTAAAAGTGTGGCCCATGTTTTGCACAACGCCGCCGCCAAGATATACGCCGCCCAGGCTGCCCAGACTTAGCGCCAGATTAGCGGCAAATGCCCCCAGCATTTCTGAAAAAATCTGTGTGGTCTCAAGGCACAACGGGCAACTGTTGTTTCTGGCATGTTCGACGATTTGTGGTGCCGATATACTGTCATCGTTGTTGAGATTATGTCTGCTGCTGACAGAACGTGCATCGCTGTTGCCAGACTTGCCACGGATCGCTGCAAGGGACCTGTGCAAACGCTCCAGCCCCGGCCCGGATAATAGACGCTCGGCTGAGACGTGATTAAACTCTTGCCAGCAATAGTGTAGTATTTCGGCCTCCAGCGCATTTGCTGGGGCAAACAATACGTGACCACCCTCGGTATTCAAGGGCAACCATTCGCCTGCGGGAGTCGGAATCAACCCTGAAACCCCAAGGCCGGTTCCTGCGCCCAGCAAGGCGATGGGAGCGTCAGCCTTTGCTTCGCCGCCTCCTATGGCCTCCTTTTCGTCATTTTGCAATTGTGGCAGGCTCATGGCCAGGGCTGTAAAGTCATTATATATTTGTAAACTTTGCAGCCCCAGTTTTTGCCGCAAGGCATTGACCGAAAAGCTCCAGTGATGGTTAGTCATGGTGATGCTATCGCCCTCAACGTGCGTTGCAATGGCTATGGCGGCGTAAGCAGGCAACTTCTCTCCGGCCTCGGCGGCGCTGCGCAAGTAGTCTTGTGCAGCGTCTCCCAATTCCGGGTAGGAAGAGCACGCAATAGTGCGCAGGTGGCGTAATTCATGCGGGGCTCTGGATAGCGCGAAACGCGCGTTCGTACCACCAATATCTGCATATAGTCGCGTACAACCGTCGGCAAAGTCGGAAGAGCTCGTCACGCTTGTCGCACTCAGATAAATCGGGGGCAGGGAGGTTATTTGAAGCTGAACAGGGGGCAAGCAACAACCTTCTGCTTGTCTGAGGTTATTGGGCCCCGCGAGTGCCGACAGAACCGGCATCCTGAACCGGAGTTCAGTATGGCTGCCTTCCTTCCGCTTCAGGCACCCCTTAGGCAGGGGTGCTCAACGGCGGCTTCAACGGTTGGCAACCCAATGCCATTTCATTGGTTCAAGGAATCTATGGTTCCGCGAACACCGCAGGGACACCCGGTGGACGTAACCACCAACCAGCAGCCAATGCTTGGCAAGACCAACGTCAAGCCAATAAGGCTTCCAGTTGAGCGTCCATAGCTGCTATTTTACTCCTAGTGTTATTATTTTCAAGCCCATTGTGAGCGAACTCGCTATTGCCTAGTTGCAGGTCATGCGCCAGGTTGATGGCCGCCATAACAGCAATGCGGTCGCTAGCGGCGTTTTTCAGCCGGCTGGCAATTTCTTGCATTCGTTGTTCTACGAGCGAGGCGGCGGCGAACAACTCTGCTTCCTGTTCCGGCGGGCAAGAAATACGATAATTGCGCCCCATGATCGAAACATCGCACAAATTGGTGCTCATGGCAGAAAATCCTGTTGAGACCAGTCAGTCCTTAAGTCGAAGCGTTTATCTTCTTGCTTGTTTGGTTCTACTTCCGCAGATTGTTTGTTGGAGTAATCGGTTGCATCTCTAGTTGCCGTCTCCTGACCGTTTTCCCCACTGACTGCCAGCTTGTCAGCACTATCATCATCAATGGCGTTGGCTATGTCAAACCGCTCAACCAGCGCATCGATCCGGCGTAGCGCCATGTCGGCACTACGACGCAACTCGCTGTACTGTTGCCGCAATAACGCATTTTCCTTGCGCTGGATGGCATTTTCAGCTCGCAGACCATCAACCAGCTCCGCCACCTGCGCGATTTTGTCGCCCAGTGACTCGCAAGCGGCATCAAGCGTACCTTCCGTTTCCTTTTGTTGTGGAAGCAAGTCCTGTATGCTCATTCTTTCTGAACTAAAATGTGCTAAATCGCGCTAACTGCAACCCTGTGATTTGCTAACAACTGACAATTTGGCAATATACTTTAGATATTGTGCTTAAGTCAAGGATTTATAATCAAGCTGTGCTCTTCGATGCAAGGTTAACAAGCATGGCCAGGAGCTTCAGCAGCCATTCCGGAACGTTGGCCTGAACCAGTGTCACAGTCGGGTCAAGATGTTATACTTCGCGCCTTGTGCCAGCAAGCGCCCCGGCTTTATCTCGAGGGACGCTTTTTACGTTGGGGGTTCATGCGGTACGAAAACAAAACAGGATGAATTGAATGGAAGTAGCGACAACTGGTGCCGATCCTGCCCCGAAGCAGGGCGATAAAGCGGTAGGTAAGACGGAGGGCATGGTGCCTGCAAGACCGCTGGAACGACAAGTTGAGTTGATGATTGATGTAGCCGCCTTGCAGGAGTCAACCCGTCGGCGCTTGCAGAAACTGGGTCGCAAGATGAAAGCACCTGGCTTTCGCCCCGGCAAGGTGCCATTTAACATTGTGCAGCAGCAATATGGCCTGGATGCTCATAACGAAGCGCTAGGCGAATTGCTTGACCAGGCATGGCAACAAGCTGTTGATGAGAAATCGTTGCGCATAGCCGGACGTCCACGGGTCGAAGCAAAACAGGATGACGGTGGCGCCAAACTCACAACTGCCGCCGAGACACCAACACAGTTGCCGTTTATTGCCACATTTGAGATATTCCCTGATATTGAATTGGCCGAATTAGGCAAATTGAGCATTGAGCGGCCAGTGCTGGAAGTTGGCGAAGAAGAGATAAAGCGCACGCTGGAGATCCTGCGCAAGCAGCAAGCCAGCTACGAAGAAGTGTCACGCCCGGCAGAAGACAGCGATCGCGTCACCATAGATTTTTGTGGCACGATTGATGGCAAGGAGTTTGCCAACAACTCCGACGAGGACTACGAGTTTTTGCTCGGTGGCAAGAAGATGCTGCCTGATTTTGAGGCGGCCATACTGGGTCTCACTGCTGGCGAAGAAAAAAAGTTCGAGATGAAGTTCCCCGACGACTATGGTTCAGAGGATATAGCTGGTAAAACGGTGCAATTCGAAGTCAAGGTGAAAATTGTAAAGCAGCGTATTCTGCCGGAAGTTAACGCTGACTTCGCACGCAATTATGGTGTCTCGGATGGCGATATAGACAAGATGCGTGAAGAGATTGCTGACAATCTGAGTCGCGAGGTAAAGCATCGTATTGACGCACGCGTCAAGGAACAGGTGATGAATGCCCTGTTAACGGCCAACCCAATTGACGTACCACAAAGCGTGTTGGATATGGAAGTGGCCCGCCTGATGGAAAGTGCACGTGAAGACATGCGCGCTCGTGGCCTTGGTAGCGAAGACGATTTGCAACCGGAATGGTTTGCCGAGCAGGCCAGGCGTCGTGTTAGCCTGGGCCTGATAATCGCTGAACTGGTCGAGAAAAAAAAATTACACGCTTCGCCAGAACAAATACGTGCCCAAGTGGAAGACCTTGCCGCCACCTTTCAAGATCCTCAAAGAGTCATCGACTGGCACTACAGTAACCGTGAAAGCCTGGAACGTATGGAAAGCCTGGCGGTTGAGGATAATGTTGTCGCATGGGTACTTGCCAGCAGCAAAGTGAAAGACAAGCAGATCAGTTTTGACGAGTTGATGGGCTAATGCGTCATTTTGCATGCCAATGCAGTATAGAACGAATATGCATTGCAGCAGTAGTATTGGATAAAAAGAGAGCACCATGTTGAATCAACTTTCAGTCCCGTCGGGCCATCTTCCATTATCCCTTGACAAAGACGCCATGGCTACGCTGATACCGATGGTAATCGAGCAAAGTGGTCGAGGAGAGCGCGCTTACGACATTTATTCGCGCTTGTTAAAGGAGCGGGTAATCTTCATGGTAGGCCCGGTAGAAGACCACACCGCCAATCTGGTGGTGGCCCAACTGCTTTTTCTCGAGGCAGAAAACCCTGATAAGGATATTCACCTGTACATCAATTCACCAGGTGGAGTAATCAGTTCGGGTATGTCTATTTACGACACCATACAGTTTATCAGCCCGGATGTTTCCACCTTGTGCATTGGGCAGGCCTCGTCGATGGGCGCCTTTCTCCTGGCGGCAGGCGCGAAAGGAAAACGCTACGCACTGCCAAACTCTCGCGTAATGATTCACCAGCCACTTGGAGGCTACCAAGGGCAGGCGTCAGATATTGCCATCCACGCCCAGGAGATTCTTGCCATCAAGGAGCGCCTCAACCGTCTACTGGCAGAGCACACTGGTCAACCAATCGAGAGGGTAGCCCAGGATACTGATCGTGACAATTTCCTTACAGCAGAAGAAGCTCTGGAGTACGGGCTGATTGATAGTGTGCTGACCAAGCGCGAAACTCTGGTGGGGAAGGGCGAAAACCAGACGGCCAATGAAGTTGGTGGCAAGGCTAACGATGACAGAGACAAAGCTGCAGATGGAGATCTGCATAGTGGCAGCAAGCCTGATAAATAATCCGGAGAAGAGCAATGGCAAAAAGAAAAAGCGGCAACGATGACAGTGTTCGTTCGCTGTACTGTACTTTTTGCGGCAAGAGCCAACATGAAGTAAAGAAACTGGTGGCTGGCCCCTCGGTGTTTATATGCAACGAGTGTATAGACTTGTGCAACGAAATCATGCACGACGAGCAGGAAGATGAACTGCGCAACGATGAGGAAGGATTGCATGCTTTATCACGCGCCAAATTGCCGTCACCGCGGGAGATCCGCGAGATTCTTGACCAATACGTCATTGGTCAGGAGCGTGCCAAACTGACACTGGCCGTCGCCGTGTATAACCATTACAAGCGCCTGCGTCATAGCAATCAGCAGGTTGATGAGGTTGAGCTGGCCAAGAGCAATATTCTAATGATTGGCCCAACCGGTTCAGGTAAAACTTTGCTTGCGCAAACGCTGGCGCGCTTGCTCAATGTACCTTTTGTAATGGCCGATGCCACTACTCTGACCGAGGCAGGCTATGTTGGCGACGATGTGGAAAACATCATCCAGAAGCTTTTGCAAGCATGCGACTACGATATAGAAAAGGCGCAGCAGGGTATTGTATTTATTGATGAAATTGACAAGATTTCACGCCGTTCCGCCAACCCTTCGATAACACGTGATGTTTCAGGCGAGGGTGTTCAACAGGCCTTGTTGAAACTGATAGAAGGTACAGCGGCCTCAGTGCCGCCGCAAGGTGGCAGGAAGCACCCGAATCAGGATTTTTACCACGTTGATACCACTAACATTCTATTTATATGTGGTGGCGCATTCGATAGCCTGGAAAAGGTTATCCGTCAACGAACCGAAAAGGGTGGCATTGGCTTTGCTGCCGAAGTACATAGCAAGGAAGATCAAAGTGATATTGGCCTCATCCTCTCCGAAGTGGAGCCGGAGGATCTCATATCCTACGGCTTGATCCCCGAATTAATTGGCCGTTTGCCGGTTATTGCTTGCCTGCACGAACTGGACGTAGAAGCTCTGGTACGTATTCTTACCGAGACGAAAAATGCGCTGGTTAAACAATATCAGAAGCTGTTTGCAATGGAGTCGGCAGAGCTGGAAATTCGCCCTTCGGCGCTGAAAGCAATCGCACAACGGGCACTGGATCGCAAGTCTGGCGCGCGTGGATTACGCTCTATAGTAGAAGCATCATTACTCGATACGATGTACGAGCTGCCCGACCTTGAAAACGTGGCTAAAGTGGTGGTGGATGAAAACACCATTACCGGTGAGGGCAAACCGCTACTTATCTACGAAGAGGCCAGCAAAGCCGCCAATCTTAACTAGCCCTCGTCAAGCTACCTGTAGAAGAGCAGTGCCGCAAGACCAGATTTGGAGCGGCTGGGGTGCCGGTAGTATTGCCAGTTGGTGGCCGGAGTGGCTGCGTTGATTAGCGCAAACGTTTGAAAAGTAACGAACCGTTTGTGCCTCCGAAGCCAAAATTATTTTTCAGTACGCATTCAATCGGCATTTCACGCGCTGAGTTGGCGCAATAATCAAGGTCGCATTCTGGGTCAGGATTATTCAAGTTAATAGTCGGCGGTGAAATTTGATGGTAAATAGACAGCACACTGAAGATTGATTCTACCCCGCCGGCACCACCGAGCAGGTGTCCGGTCATCGACTTGGTTGAGCTGATTGTCAGCCTGGTAGCATGATCTGCAAACACCAGCTTGATTGCATCGGTTTCGTTTTTGTCGCCCAACGGTGTTGAGGTGCCATGCGCGTTCAGATACTGTACCTCGTCGAAGTTAACCGACGCATTTTTCAATGCCGCTTGCATGCAACGGGCCGGGCCACTAACATCAGGCGCTGTCATGTGGAAGGCATCCCCACTCATGCCAAAACCGGCTACCTCAGCATAAATGCGTGCTCCACGCGCCTTGGCGTGTTCATATTCTTCCAGCACCATAGCACCGGCACCTTCGCCAAGCACGAAACCGTCGCGTTCCTTGTCCCACGGGCAGCTGGCTCCTTCGGGGTCGTCATTCCTGGTCGACAGCGCCCGCGCCGCGCAAAAGCCGCCCACTCCCAAGGGAGAAACAGTCGCTTCGGAACCACCAGCAACCATAACGTCAGCGTCGCCGTATTCGATAAGGCGCGCCGCATCCCCAATGGAATGGGTGCCGGTGGTGCATGCAGAGACCAGGGCAATGTTTGGACCCTTAAAGCCAAAGTGAATCGACAAATTGCCGGAGATCATATTGATGATGCTGCCGGGAACAAAGAAGGGGGATATTTTGCGTGGTCCGCCCTGAGCTATGTATTCAGCCTCTGTCTCCTCAATAAGCGGCAGGCCACCTATACCTGAGCTGATAGCTATTCCTATGCGCTCACTGTCAATTTCATCCTTGCCCAGACCGGCGTCAGTCACGGCATCTATGCCGGCAGCCATACCGTAATGGATAAAATCTGCCATGCGCCTGGCATCCTTGGGTGGGATGTATTGCCCAACATCAAAGTCACGCACTTCACCTGCGATGCGTGAACTAAAGGCAGAGGCGTCAAAACGGGTAATGGGACCAATACCAGAACGGCCTGAGATAATGTTATCCCAAGCGGTTTGCACCTGGTTGCCAACCGGGCTAATTATCCCCAGGCCGGTGACAACAACTCTGCGTTTGATCAATGTTCAGGAGTTTTTCTTGTGCGCCTCGACGTAGTCGATGGCTTGTTGAACTGTGGTGATTTTTTCCGCGTCCTCGTCAGGGATCTCGCATTCAAATTCTTCTTCGAGCGCCATTACCAGCTCTACTGTATCAAGCGAATCGGCGCCCAGGTCATCTACAAAAGAGGATTCGTTCTTGACATCAGCTTCATTGACGCCCAGTTGCTCGGCGACGATTTTTTTAATACGTTCAACGGTATTGTCCATTACAGCTACTCCTGTTCTGGTTAATTAACTGTTAGCAGACTGTTAAATGATGTTGGCTGGCAGAGCTGCATAACGAAAAGCGGAGGCATTGTACAAAAATAGCCTTGCCACTAGCAAGTGTGCCGTGAACATTTGCAAGAGCGAAGTAACGAAGGGGCAGCAAATTGAGTCGGCACAACGGATACAGGAAAAAAGACTGATCAACACACCTGTACTAACTCATGTTAACCCATAGCCCCCAGGCCCTGCGCAATGGTGAAGCCGAGCATCAGGCATAGCCATAATAGAATCGCGCGCCAGACCAGACCGACAGCGCGTTGCATGGTTTCATGGTCAAGAGGTTGCTCATCATCTCCCAATACAGGTTCATCGCCGAACTCGCTGTTATCAGCCCGTGGTATATTGAAGCTGACAAAATTAAACCGCACTCCGAGCGCTCCCGCGCCACTTGCCAGGATAACCCCCAGATTCGGATCGTATTTGTCTGGCCAATTTTGTGCCTGGTTGCGCCAACAATGTGCGGCGTCTTCAAAATTACCGCAGACCGCTAAACTCATGGCGGTGAGCCGCGCAGGCAACCAATCAACCATGCGCAGACAGACTGTGGTAAAGCGGTTGAATTCGTCGTTGTCGTCGTTGCGGTTGTTACGTGCGGCCTCGGCTAGCAACACAGAAAGGCGATAAAGCACGGCGCCTGTTGGGCCGGGCAGCAAGATGAAAAAAAGCAGTACTCCGAACACGTGCCGATGCGAGGCAGAAAGAGCCTCTTCAATCGACAGGCGAGCAATTTCAGAAGCGCCGAGTTCACTAATTACCATCCGTTCGGTCTGGCGAGTTCTGATTTGATGGTTTGGTTGACGTAGCCACTCAGCAAGAAGTTCACGGGCGGTAATTATCTCACCGTCAGCAAGAGATCGCTGAATTGAGCTGAAATAGCTGCTAAACTGACGAAAGCCCAACGTCAAATATAGTAACAACACATTCCACAACCACGCCAGGATGATACTGACGCTGTCCAGCAGGTAAAACACCAGACCTGAGAGCACAGTAAGTGGCAACACAGCCAGACACCAGGCCAGTACCCCATGCCGGTAGCGGCCGGCATTGAAATTTTTTTCCAGCCATTGAGACATTGCATAAACTGGCATTGCCACTACCTGTTTGTAGGCCAGTGGGCGAAATCGCTCAATTAATAGCGCGGTGACAAGCGTAAAAATACTCATACGTTACCCGGTGTAGAAAACAGGCCGCGACCAGAAAGCAAGGTTGCGAGGTAAAGGATAGCATATCCGATACCTTGATTTAGCCATGACGGTGCGCGACCAGTGAAGCGAGAACCGGCGTTAGGCTTTGCATTTTGTGGCGCAGGTGACGCAGGCGGTCGATTTTAGAGTTGTAATCCGGGTCGTTGAGCTTGCGGTACAGCGCATCAGCAATAGAAGCAGTAAAAGGCAGGTCGCGTAAGCTGTTATGCTTGTGTAACGCCAGCAAAGTATCGCGCGCCAACGTTTTGCCCTGCCAGGGGATAATAGTGCGGTCTACAAAGTGTACAGTATGAACACTGCTTAGACTGGCGGCGAGCTTGACCGCTTGTCTGTGCAGGCGAATACGGTAGTCTGAAACAGTTAACAAATCTCCTTCTTGCGTAACATCGGACGGCACGCCCATTAGCCAGCAGGTCATTATTTCGGGCGCAAACTTGTCTATGATAGCCCGGTCTGCAGAGGATAATTTTTCAACATCAGCCGTGAGAAGTTGAAACTCTCCCGGTAGAGCCGACAATCGTTCCTCGGTGATGCTGATGCATTGTGGAATATTGTCCACCGCCAACAGCTCACAGCCCTTTTGCATTAGTGCAGCGGTTCCAAAGCCAAGGCCGCAGCCGATATCAAGCACCCGGCCAGTCGGCAACTGTGCCGCCATCCAGACATAGTCGCCGGCGCGGTTATATTGCTCGCTGTTTAACGCCCAGCTGTCAAGAAAGGTAGTTAACGAGTCATCTGCTTCCGACTGGATGTTAGGCGTTTTATTCAAGTCGAATAATTACTCATCGCTTTGCTTCTGACGCCGCGCCGTCACGACGGCCCCCAATTGTATGCCCAGCTCGTAGAGCACCCATAACGGAATGGCAAGCATAAATTGCGAGATTACATCCGGTGGTGTGAAAATTGCGCCGACGATGAAAGCGCCGACGACGACATAGGGCCGCCAACTCTTTAGCTGCTCAACGCTAACCATACCCATATACAGCAGTACGACCACCACTACCGGCACCTGAAATGTAACGCCGAAGGCTAAAAAGGTGGTGATGCAAAATGATAGATATTTGTCAATGTCAGTCATCCACGCCACACCCTCCGGCGCGACGCTGGACATAAAGTGGAATACAGTGGGGAAGACCAGAAAATACGCAAATGCCATGCCAAGAAAAAACAGCACCACGCTGGAAACGGTTAACGGGAATACCAGGCGGCGTTCGTGCTGATACAAGCCAGGCGCGACAAATGCCCACGCCTGATAAATTGTATTTGGTAATGTGATGATGAAAGCGGTCATCAGGGCTACCTTCATTGGCACCAGAAATACGCCGACCACATCAGTGGCGATCATTTGCCCTCCCTGCGGTAAAGCCGAGAGTAAAGGCTTGGCCAGAATGCTATACAGCTCCCTGGCCCAAGGAAAGAGCAGTATAAATACCAGAAGGATCGCCCCGAAAGCGCGAATCAGCCGGGTGCGTAGCTCAACCAGATGCGAGAGCAGGCTTTCTTCCTGCTTTGAATCACTTTCTTCATCCTCAGCTGGTGTAGTATCGTGGGCCGGGATATCGTATTCGTTGGCATCCCTAGAGGTGGGAACGGAGTCGGCAGCGCTCATTGTTGATCTTGCGAGGGGGTAGGCTTCAATGGTTGGCTCTCACTACGCGCAGGAGCAGGAGGAGTAGGAGTAGACTTATCGCTGTCGCCTATAGCATTTACTGGCGCATTATCCTTTCGTTCTGCGTCCGGCTTGTTTACTGTTTCCGCTTGCTGGAGTATCTCGTCGTCAGGGACGTTAAAATCCCCGTCCTCTCCCTCTTCAAAAAGCCACTCATCGTCGTTCGGTTGTTCTCGCGCAATATCGTCCAGCTCTGCTCTACCCGGAATCGCTCCTTTTAGGTCCTGTTCGGCAGCATGAATTCCGCCACGTACCGAGTCTTCAATTTTTTGCGCTGAATCGGTAATTTCCCGCTGCATGCGTTTGAATTCATCGAGCTCAATTTCGCGGCTAATATCTGCCTTGACGTTACTTACGTAGCGTTGCAAGCGAGTAAATAAATGTCCGGCAGTGCGAGCTACCCTTGGCAAGCGCTCCGGCCCCAACACAATAAGGGACACAACGGTTATCAGGGCAATTTCACTGAAACCAAAGTCGAACATGCCGGGTCTGCGTTAGATGAGCGCTATTTATTGGCTAGCTGCAATCAGAGGGGCGCAATGTTGCAGAGACGTCTAAACCTTGCTGTCTTGACGCTGTTCGACACTGGTTGCGTCAATCGTCGCGCCACCCTCAACCTGCTGCACAGTGGAATTGCTACCAGAGGAAGCGTCGGCTTTGCCATCCTCGCTGGCTTCTTTCACGCCTTCCTTAAAACCTTTGACTGCACCGCCCAAGTCTGAGCCCAGGTTACGCAGTTTTTTGGTGCCAAACACCAACATGATAATGATCAGCACAACCAACCAGTGCCAAATACTGAAACTACCCATGATAATTCTCCTTCAATACGATTCTTGCTTGAGCTTTATAGAATTAGGTGAAAACTATTAGGGATTCACAAAGAGATACTAGGCATGCATGTTGTCGCTGGGAAGATGCCTCTCAAGCCGACACCATGGCACCAACCGGGTGCTTACCACCGAGCACATGCACATGCAGATGCTCAACCTCTTGCTGGCCGATACGCCCTGTGTTGATGATAACCCGAAACCCTTCCGGACTACCTTGTTCACCAGCCAGGCGATTAGCTATGGCGAGCAACTTGCCTAACAGCAGTGTATCACCTTCATCCAGCGTCGCAAGTGACTCTATATGACGCTTGGGTATGATTAAAAAATGTACCGGCCGCCTGGGGTTGATATCGTGAAAGGCGAGAATTTCATCGTCCTCATAGACCTTGCTGCATGCGATATCACCGCTTGCAATCTTGCAGAACAGGCAATCTGGATCGTGTTCGCTCATTAGTGCCTCCCATTGTGAGCCGTGTAGCATACCGTGATACGCGGGTATAGATTTCTTCAGACTGACCGGGGGGGGCGGGCTCTTTTCTCTTCCAGGCCAGAAACTCCCTGCCGACGGCGCACCTCCTCTATGACGTCATCAATACGCAGGTCATAATAGGTTAACAAGACCATGATATGGTAAATCAGGTCTGTGGACTCCCATATTAATTCTTTCTTGTCGCCGTTTTTGCCTGCAATGACCAGCTCGGTTGCCTCTTCACCAATTTTTTTCAGAATGGAGTTGGGCCCGCTCGCCAGTAATTGTGCAGTATAAGACGATTCCTGAGCGCTATTTTTACGCGCCAGCAAAGTGTCTGACAAGCGCTGCAACACATCATCAGCCCCGTCAATGCGTTCCTGATTCACTGCCTGCGAGGTCATTTTTTATATATATCTTCCGGTTGTTTGATTACCGGCTCTACGCTACGCCAGCAATTTCCTTCCAATTGGCGGAAAAAACAGCTGCGCCGTCCAGTGTGACAAGCAAGGCCGTTTTGTTCGACCTGCAACAAAAGCACGTCCCCATCGCAATCCGACCGTATATCACGCACCAGTTGTACATGACCGGACTCTTCTCCCTTGTGCCACAGTCGGTTGCGCGAGCGCGACCAGTACACCGCCTTGCCGCCGCTGATGGTAAGCGCCAGGGCCTCGCGGTTCATCCAGGCAAACATCAGGACTTCGTGGCTAGTGTGCTCCTGGGCGATGACCGGAATCAGCCCATCTGCTGTCCATTGCAGTTCATCGGCAATGTTTTCGCCCGGGTTGCTCTGTGTTGTCTTGTTCACAGTTAATTAACGTTATCTGAAAATTTAACCATTTGGCCAGCAATATGGTGAAGCTGTCCGTCCAAACCAGTACGAATTCTATCAGGAAGGAAGGGGTTAGCATGTATAATTCGTTCCCCTTTGTGCCGCAGTGAGCGGTTATTTTTCAATTCGCACCGCGGAGTTTGTATGACTATTGAACGCACCCTCTCCATTATTAAGCCCGACGCTGTTGCAAAAAATGTAATAGGTAAAATTTATTCCCGCTTCGAAACAAACGGCCTTAAAATCGTTGCTGTCAAAATGGCGTGGCTCTCTGAGCGGGAGGCAGGCCGGTTTTATGCTGTGCATAAGGCACGCCCTTTCTACAATGACCTGGTTAATTTCATGAGCTCGGGTCCGATTATGGTGCAGGTTCTGGAAGGCGAGAACGCAATTGCCAAAAACCGTGAATTGATGGGTGCCACCAACCCGCAGGAGGCAGAGGCCGGTAGCATTCGCGCCGACTTTGCCGAATCTATAGATGCCAACGCTGTGCATGGCTCTGACGCACCTGAAACAGCCGCAACTGAAATAGCGTTTTTCTTTCCTGGGATGAACACCTACAGCGGCAGATAGACGCGGCAGTCGCTGGCCCGCTTGTTGCATGGCTACAGATCAGTAGTCACTATCCGTCCTAATTATGCCTTTACTATGGTTAGCTAAAGGGTGCCTGGCCTTTGGAGATGCTACACTGCTTGACCACTGCGAGCTGCAAATTGAGTGTGGGGAGCGAATTGCCCTGATCGGCAGGAATGGTAGTGGTAAGTCTTCCCTCCTGGCAGCCCTATGTGGGCAGATCAAGCTTGACGACGGTGAAATTTGGCGTGCTCCTGGGTTGAATATGGCGCACGTTGTGCAAGAGCCACAATTTGGCAGCTCGCAGACGACGCTAGAGGTAGTCGAAGCTGGCGTCAACGAGGCAGCCGTGCGCTACAAGGAGCTAGCTGACCGGCTTGCAGAGGCAGAGCAGGTTGGTGACCTGCTCCTAAAGGAAGAGCTGAACGAAGGACTATTGCATTGTCAACAGCAACTGGAGCATGCCGGTTGGAACAGTCAGGCGCGGGCCGAAAGGGCGCTATCGCGCTTTGCATTGTCTGCAGATACCGATGTGGCGACGCTCTCTGGTGGTCAACAAAAGCGTCTGGCGTTGGCGGCAGCCGTGGTACGCGAGCCGCAGCTGCTGTTACTAGACGAACCTACCAACCACCTCGATATTAGCGCTATTGCCTGGCTGGAGAAATGGCTGCTCAATAGCGGTTTGAGCCTGCTGTTCGTTACCCACGACCGAGCCTTTCTTGCATGCGTGGCTACACGCATAATTGAGCTGGATCGCGGACGCTTGCAAAGTTTCCCCGGTACATTTAGCGACTACCAAAAGAAAAAAGAGGCCTATCTGCATGCTGAACGGAGGGCCAACGAACGCAATGACCGCCTGCTTGCCATTGAGGAGCGCTGGATTAGAAAGGGGGTTGAGGCACGACGCACCAGCGCCGCTTTTCGCATACAGAGACTGCAAAAGTTGCGTGCTGCACGCAGTGAGCGCCGACAACGCATGGGGGAAGCCAGGCTCCGTTTTGATAGCGGTCAGACCAGTGGCAAGCTGGTAGCAGAACTCCAATGCGCCAGCCTGGCATACGGTGAAAAAACCATTGTGCGAGATCTATCCACCCGCATTTTGCGTGGAGACAAGGTTGGACTGATCGGTGACAACGGCATTGGCAAAACAACTCTGCTAAAGCTGCTTCTCGGTCAACTCAAACCAGACAGCGGTAAATTGCTCCCGGGCACCAATCTGCAATTTGCCTATTTTGATCAGATGCGCAGCAAGCTGGATCCAGAAGCACGACTGGTTGACATGATTTCACCTGGCTCTGATACGGTGCACATTGCTGGGCGCTCTAGGCACGTGATTGGTTATCTGGAAGACTTTTTATTTGCCCCGCAACGATCACGCGCCAAGGTGAGGTCGCTTTCTGGAGGAGAAAAAAACCGCCTTTTGCTGGCGCGGCTTTTTGCCCGCCCGGCCAATGTGCTGGTTATGGATGAGCCAACCAACGACCTAGATGTGGAAACGCTCGAATTACTGGAGGCGCTGTTACAAGATTACGACGGAACGCTCTTTTTGGTTAGTCATGACCGTTGCTTTCTGGACAACGTGGTGACGCAAACGCTGGCCGCTCAGGGAGATGGCCGTTGGCAGGAAAACGTTGGCGGCTATACCGACTGGCAGCGTATCAAAAAGAGGCAGTCCAGCCAAGACGCAAAACAAGCTGGTCGTCAAAATGCAGCTCCAGCTGGCGACCAGGCAGCAAGCAAATCCAAATCCACCCGCAGCGGCAAGCTGAGCTATAACGAAAACCGTGAGCTAGCCTCTTTGCCTCAGCGCATAGAAATGCTGGAAAACGAGCAGGCAGAACTTGCCGAGCATTTGCAAGACCCTGGTGCCTATGCCAGCTCTGCAGAAAAGGCGCGCCATCTGGCAGATCGCCTGGCGCAAATCGACCTGGAGCTGACGAGCTTGCTTGCACGATGGGAGGCGCTCGAATTAAAAGCGAGCCATCCTGCTCGATAGCACTGGCGTGACTTATACCCAATCCCCAGCTGCATAGATGACAAATGTTGCGCCCGAACTGTTGAAATAATCAATTATGGCTTTACGTAGGCTAGCATTAGTTATAATCGTCAGTCCTGGTTGTAAAGGAGTATTGGTCTATGCCTATATATGAATATCGTTGTGATGCCTGCGGCTTTCAAAAGGATCACCTGCAAAAAATGTCGGATCCGTCATTGACAGAGTGTCCGCGCTGTGGAGCGGGCAGCTACAACAAGCAACTTACAGCAGCTGGTTTTCACCTGAAAGGCAGTGGCTGGTACGCTACTGACTTTAAAAACAACGGTCAGCCTGCAGCAAAAAGCAATTCCAGCTCTGATGCTCCCCCGCCATGTCAGGGGGGCGACGGAGATTGCCCCTGCGCTCCTCCTGAGCCTGACTCTAAAACCAAAGCCAAATCTGCTACAACTTGATGAAGCGTTATTTGCTTACTGGCCTGTTGATTTGGGCTCCACTAGGTCTTACCGTCTGGGTGCTGGTTTTTATCGTCGGCTTGCTTGACCAGACCTTATTGCTGCTGCCGCCTGCATGGCGGCCCAGCGAGTGGCTAGGCTTTAATCTACCCGGCACTGGTGTTGCGCTGACCTTTGTCGTCCTGTTGCTTACCGGAATTCTGGCCACCAACCTTATCGGACAAAGCCTGGTGCGTTATTGGGAAGGTCTGCTAGTGCGCATTCCCATCTTTAGTTCACTATATAAAAGTATCAAACAGGTCTCCGATACCTTGCTATCCTCCAGCGGACAGGCCTTTCGCCAGACATTGCTGATCGAATACCCGCGTCGCGGAGCCTGGACTATAGCCTTTTTGACCGGCCAGCCTGGCGACGGCGTACTGCCTCACCTGCCTGATTGCGAGCACATTAGTGTTTACGTCCCAACCACGCCCAACCCGACTTCCGGCTTTTTTCTGATGGTGCCGAAATCGGAGGTAAAAGAGCTTGACATAAGTGTCGACAAGGCGCTCAAGTATATTATTTCCATGGGTTCTGTTTCCCCGCTAGATGATGACACAAGAGAATTTTCCGTTCTCCCTCCGGCTGACCGGCCCTCGAAGGCCGCCTGACTTTCGTTTCACTATATGCGCACCCATTATTGCAACGAGCTTGCTTTACAACTTGACGGTGACATCGTCAGCTTGTGTGGCTGGTCACACCGACGACGTGATCACGGCGGCATAATTTTTATCGACTTGCGTGACCGCACAGGATTAGCGCAAATAGTCTGCGACCCGGATCGACCGGAAATGTTCAGTACTGCAGAAGCGGTACGCGGAGAATATTGCCTGCGAATTACTGGTCGTGTGCGTCCTCGCCCGGATGGCACAGTCAACACGGATCTGGCTTCAGGCGAAATCGAGGTGCTGTGTCACGAAATGGAAGTGCTAAACGCTTCTCGAACCCTGCCATTTCAACTTGACGACGAAAATTTGTCAGAAAACGTGCGCCTGACCCACCGCGTTATTGATCTACGTCGCCCATTGATGCAAAACAACCTGATTTTGCGCCACCAGGCGACGCGAGCGGTACGTAGTTTTCTTGACCAGCATGGTTTTGTCGATATTGAAACGCCAATGCTGACCAAAAGCACTCCTGAGGGCGCGCGCGATTATCTGGTGCCCTCCCGCCTGCATGCAGGTCAATTTTTTGCCCTGCCACAGTCGCCCCAGTTATTCAAGCAACTACTGATGATTTCTGGCTTTGAGCGCTACTACCAGATTGTTAAATGCTTTCGCGACGAAGACCTGCGAGCTGATCGTCAACCAGAATTTACCCAGATCGATATTGAAACCTCCTTTATGGCTGAAGACGACATTATCAATCTGATGGAGAAAATGCTATGCGCGGTTTTCAAGCAGACTATCGACGTTGAATTACCACAACCATTTGTACGTCTGCCCTACGCCGAAGCTATGCACCTATACGGTTCCGACAAACCTGACCTGCGCGTGACACTCAAATTGACTGACGTTACCGAAGCTGTACGAGATGCCGCATTCAAGGTGTTTTCTGACCCGGCCAACGATGTTAATGGACGGGTTGCCGCCTTGCTGGTGCCGGGAGGTGGTGCTGGCGAGCGGGCGCTAACGCGCGGCGAGATAGACGCCCATACGCAATTCGTTGGCATTTACGGCGCCAGGGGGTTGGCATACATCAAGGTAAACGATGTCGATCAGGCAAATGAAAAAGGCCTGCAAAGCCCGATCGTCAAAAATCTGCATGAGCAAGCGCTTATTTCTATCCTGCAAAGCACTGGTGCGCAATCGGGTGACTTGATCTATTTTTGCGCTGATCAAAAACAAATCGTCAATGATGCGCTCGGTGCCTTGCGCGTCAAAATAGGGCACGACAAAGGCTATCTGGATGGGCGCGACTGGGCGCCGGTATGGCTGACGGATTTCCCAATGTTCGAGTACGACAACGAAACCAGGCGCTGGAATGCTTGTCACCATCCTTTTACCAGCCCCAAAGACGAACACCTGAATTTATTGGCCAGTGACCCTGGTCGATGTCTGGCGAAAGCCTACGATATGACTCTCAATGGCTGGGAAATTGGCGGTGGTTCAGTACGTATCCATAAGGCTGAAGTACAACAGCTGGTTTTTGAAGCTCTAGGCATTGACCAGCAATTGGCGCGGGCAAAGTTTGGCTTTTTGCTCGATGCGCTGTCTTATGGGGCGCCGCCGCACGGAGGCATTGCCTTTGGGCTTGATCGCATAGTCACTCTGATGAGCGGAGCCGAATCGATTCGCGATGTTATTGCCTTTCCCAAGACGCAACGCGCCCAGTGCTTGTTGACCAATGCGCCTTCATCAGTCGACGACAAGCAACTGCGCGAGTTGCACCAGCGCACCAGGAAGGTGGAGGCATGAAGAAATAAAAAGCAGATTAAGTTGGAACAAGCCTGTAGCAAGAAATAACAAGCCAATAATAATGGGGTGAAAAACATGCAAAATAAATTACAATCCGCGCAACGCGGTTTTACGTTGGTTGAGATAGCCATCGTGCTGGTGATAATAGGCCTGTTGATTGGTGGAGTGCTAAAAGGTCAGGAGTTGATCAACAGCGCCAAGGTGAAAAATTACGCGGCTGACTTTCGTAATATCCCGCTATTCATCTATGGGTACCAGGATAAGTTCCGCGCTATTCCGGGCGACGATGCCGGGGTCACGCAACACATTTCTGGCAGCACCTTGGCCAGCACAGGATGCGGTACAGGCAGTTGTGCCGGTAATGGACAGCTCGACGGCGACTGGGATTCAAGCACCATCACCGACGAAAGCTATCTCTTCTGGCAACATATTCGCCTCGCCGGTCTTGCAGGTGGCTCAACTGATATCACTAGCACTGAATACCGACCGAGAAACGCCGACGGAGGATTTTTGGGCATAGAAAGCGCCAGCAGTGCCTACATCGATAACTTGCCTGGCGCTTACGTCATTTGCTCAAGCAACATCGCTGGCAAACTTGCCCGGCAACTAGATATCACCATAGATGATGGCAACCCACAAAGCGGCTCCTTGCGTATCGTCAACGGCGATCACACACGCGGCGACGGCGCCTTGTCGGCTGGCAATATTGTTGAATCCACCCCCTATACGGTGTGCGTAGGGGTTTAGGAACAGGAATCGATTTGAACGCCTACAGCGTGCTACAGCAGTAAACTCAGCGCCTGCAACAAAACAATCGCTACCAGCGGCGACAGGTCGATATTGGCAATTGGCGGAATAAAGCGTCGGATGGGAGCAAGCAATGGCTGGGTCAAACGCGACAATGTTTCGCGCAAAGCCATATAAGCTGGAGAATAAAGCCGCAACCACGACATGATGACCGATACGATAATTAATATGATCAATAACTGGATCAAATAGTGCGCTGTGCTGATAAAGCCTTGTAGAAGCGACTCCGGCAGTAGCCGTTCGCGGTTGGTTGCTATCAGACCAGAAGGCAACCAGATGTGGACAAAGATCGTATTGGCCAGCCAGACCAGTAAAAAGCAGGACCAATCTATGCCGCGCCAGGGAGGGAACAAGCGGCGAAGCGGAGTTACTGCCCAGTTGGTGGTGGCAGCGATGAAGCGTCCCAGGTCGCCGACAAAGGATACTCGACAACACTGCATATAAAAGCGCAGTAAAAACAGCGTACTGAACAACGAGAGCAGTACGTTGGTCAGAAAATGAAGCGCCTGCATCAATTCTTCCCCCAAGTATTCAGCTAATACTGCCGGTTTGCTGGCTGGCTGCGGCTATCTCACGCCCACGTTGCTCGGCGGCCATAATGCCGGCAGCAATACCATCTGGTACCGCACAGTCAAGCATTTTATCAAGAGCTGCCTCAGTGGTGCCGCCTTTGGAAGTCACACGCTGGCGCAATATTTGCACAGGTTCATCGGTTTTCATAACCAGTTGCGCGGCGCCTGATACTGTAATGGCCGCCATCTGGCGCGCTTCTGCCGGGTCTATACCCAACTGCTCAGCGCTATTTTGCATAATTTCAATCAGTAAAAAGGCGTAGGCCGGACCGCTGCCGGAGACAGCTGTAATCGCATCCATTAGCGCTTCATCCTCGACCCACAGGCAATGACCAACTGCCTGCATCAACTCTGTAGCGGCTTTGCGACCAGCAGCAATCACCTCCGGCCAGGCATAAAGGCCAGTTACACCGCTGCCGATCAGGGAAGGCGTGTTGGGCATGGCGCGTATCAGCCGCCGGTAGCCACCCAACCATTGCGACAACGTAGCGAGCGGTATTCCGGCTGCGATAGTCACGATCGTTTGTTCATTTAACAATCCGGCGAGTTCTTCGCAGGAAGTTTGCATTTGCTGTGGTTTGACGGCAAGCACAATGAGAGTGGTTGCCGTCAGGTCAGGCGCCACTTCGTCGATATTGGCATGTACCGTGACGCCGGCGAAACCGCTATGCAGCAACTGGCGTGCTTCGGCTTTTTTTTCGACCACGCTTAATTTGTTGGCCTGCCAACCCTGGCGAAACAGACCACCAAGAATGGCGCTGGCCATATTTCCGCCACCGATAAAGAGCAGGCTTGTATCTTGCGTGTGAACTTGATAGTCCTGGGAATGGTTCATCTTGTCGTTACTTTGCGTAAAAGTGTATCGGATTATAAGCAGGTGAGAAGTGTTTAGGTAGACAAACTACTCATTGTGGACCTGGACGTTATCAATATATTGCCGTGCGGGATCCCTTGTCATGCCGAGCGTATGAGTCTAAGATTGGCAGCTGTGCGGAGAGGTACCGAAGAGGTCATAACGGCGCCGACTCGAAATCGGATGGTCAGGGGAACCTGGCACGCGGGTTCGAATCCCGCTCTCTCCGCCATAGACGTTAAGTCATTGTTATATATGTAATTATCTCCATTATGCCATCCGGTGTATGTTTGAGTCGGCATTGATCCCCCAAAAAAATGATTCTTAAGCTACTGGTTGCTGTTTTTTGGGGTTTGGGCGTATCTGCTCTTTCTTATGCACAAGGCGTTACCCAGGCTCAGGAAGACGAATCAAGGCAATTGCAAAACGAGGAGATCTTACGCCAACAACAAAGAGAACAGCAACGTAAAGAACTGGAAGAAACGATACCCAATGTTCATTTGCCTGGTGGTGAGGTCAAATCACAATCCTTTGCGATCCCCGAGAATGAATCCCCTTGTTTTATAATTAACGAACTGGAAATTGTGGGTGAGGAAGCCGAGCAATTTCAATGGGCTCGCTGGGGCGTTTTACTCAATCCACGCATCAACAGCCCCGGTATATTGGGGAAGTGCTTGGGCGCACAAGGGATTAACAGTGCTTTAAAGCAGGTACAAAACGCCATTATTAAGGAAGGGTTCATTACGACCCGTGTTTTAGCGTCTCCGCAGAACCTAAAAACCGGCAAGCTGCAATTAAGTGTGATTCCGGGCAAGATTCGCTCAATTGTGTTTAAAGAGGGTGCAGATTTTCGTGCCCAGCAATTTAATGCCCTGCCAATGAGCTCGGGGGATTTGTTGAATTTAAGAGATATTGAGCAGGGTCTGGAGAATTTCAAGCGCCTGCCTACGGTTGAGGCCGATATCAAGATTAAACCGGCAGAAGGTGATGGCGCCAAACCTGGAGAGAGTGATCTGGATATCGAATGGGCGCAGGCAAATCCTTTTCGCTTTTCACTCTCACTCGACGATAGTGGCGCAAAATCCACAGGCAAATTACTAGGAAGCGCCACCGTGTCCCATGACCATTGGTTTACCTTGAATGATTTATTTTATTTTAACTACGTACAAAACGTAGGTGGTGAGGATAAGGGCAAGCGTGGCAACTCCTCTTATACGATGCACTATTCCTTACCATTTGGTTATTGGTTGTTAGGGGTAAACATTAGCAAGTCCCGGTATTTTCAGACGGTGGCGGGAGCATTTCAGAATTACACCTACAAAGGGGTGAGTCGTAAGAAGGAGATTAAGCTCTCACGGGTTTTTTACCGGGATGCCGTACGAAAATCAACGCTGAGCGTTTCGGCTTATCTGAAGAAGTCGAGAAACCATATAGATGATACGGAGGTTCTGGTGCAACGTCGCCGTACGGCGGGATGGCAGGCGAATATATCGCATAAGGAATTCTTCGGAAAGAGTGTATTTGAAGGCAATTTAAACTATCAACATGGAACTGGCATGTGGAACGCTCTGGCACCGCCGGAAGAGGAATTCAGTGAAGGCAGTTGGCCGGTGGTGATTTCATCGGATGCGAGACTGACCATCCCGCTTTTGATCTCCAGCCAGCGTTTTCGATATGGTGGATATTGGCACAGGCAATGGAACAAACGGGCTTTGCTCATACAAGATCAGTTTAGTATTGGCGGTCGCCACACGGTACGAGGGTTCGATGGCAGGCAATCACTACTGGCGGAACGTGGCTGGCTGATGCGTAATACCTTGTCTGCAGCGATTGAGCAAACAGGATTTGAAATTTATGCGGGACTGGATCATGGACGCGTCAGTGGCCCTTCTGCCGAGTTTCTTCTGGGGAATAAGTTAACGGGTGGCGTGTTGGGCGTTCGAGGGCAATACAAAGGCTTGTCACTGGATTATTTCGTAGGACGACCCCTGTCACGTCCTGAAGGGTTCGTCACTGATTCCACCACTACCGGGTTTAACCTTAATTTGTCTTTTTGAGGGGGGTATCAAGGCCTATGCTAAACAGGTCAATAGACGAAGTTGTCAAGGTAAAGTAGAAATGCCCCCTGTTCTGGCAAAGTTAAAATGTCCCCTTTTAAGGTTTGAAGGGTTTGCTCTGGCGAGGTGGTTCGACCCGTCAAGGGGTGGCTTCATAAAAAATTGCTGGTGATTTATAGGTAAAATTTTATGGATACCTCTTGACGGGGTGAGGGGCAATACACTTTGGTCAGGGGTTTTGTAGGGGCGATTCATTGGCAAGAAGCGCTGCAATTTTATCCTTGCCCGGTAGTTCTATAACGCCTTTCTCGGTAATTAGGGCGCTGACGAGATCGGCTGGGGTTATATCAAAGGCGGGATTGCGCACCATAACTTCCGGTGGCGCCCACCTGGTATCATGAAAACCGGTCACCTCGGCAGGATGCCGCTCCTCAATGGTTATGTGGCCCCCGTTGCTTATCCGGCTTTCGATGGTCGATAGTGGGCAAGCGACATAAAAAGGAATGGCGTGTTGCCCCGCCAGCACAGCCAGGCTATAGGTACCTATTTTGTTGGCTACGTCGCCGTTGGCGGCAACGCAATCAGCGCCAACAATAACAGCATCTATCTCACCTCGCTGCATTAACCAGCCAGCCATGCTGTCGGTTATCAGGTATAGCGGGATTTTTTCCTGCATCAATTCCCATGCTGTTAAACGCGCGCCTTGCAGGACAGGTCGTGTTTCGCAGGCGATGACTGATATTTGCTTGCCCTCTTTAACAGCGCTGCGAATAACACCTAATGCCGTGCCGTAACCGGCAGTAGCAAGGGCGCCAGCATTGCAATGAGTCAACACCCGAGCTTTATCGGGTAACAGCCTGGCGCCGTGTGTCCCCAGCGTCATGTTATTGCGCACATCTTCCTCAGCCATTTCCTGTGCCACAGCCAGTAAGCGTGTAGACATTTCTTCACTTGCTTTCTCATGCGTCTGCTGCCAAACCAGGCGCATACGCTCAAGCGCCCAGAATAAATTAACCGCCGTTGGCCGACTAGCCGCCAAAAACTCGTGGGCAGTTTGTAGCCGTTGCTTGAATTGCTGCGTTGATAACGAAGACAGGCGCAATGCCTCTAACGCTATGCCAAAGGCTGCGGCGCAGCCAATCGCCGGCGCTCCACGCACTACCATGCCGTGAATTGCCTCCGCTACATCGGCGGCAGAATGGCAGACAATATATTCAAACTGCAACGGTAGCAGGCGTTGGTCAATTAACTCAAGGCGGTCTTCTCGCCAACGCAGCGTCTCTACTGATTGTTGCATTAATCGCCCTCGAACTCGCACAGGGAAAATACCGTTTGCCCAAGCTTTTCGAGCCGCTTGCGGCCACCGATATCTGGCAGTTCTATGGCAAAGCAACATTCAATAATTTGCCCACCAACCTTGTTTATTAGCTTGACTGCCGCTTCGGCAGTGCCACCTGTGGCGATCAGGTCATCCACCAGCAGTATGCGCTCGTTCTTGCCGATGGCGTCAGTGTGTATCTCAATACAATCCGCGCCATATTCCAATTCGTAGTCATGGCTGATGGTTTGCGCCGGTAATTTGCCCTTTTTACGCAGGGGGATAAATCCTGTGCCCAATGTATAGGCCAGTGGGGCACCAAGAATAAAACCACGCGACTCGATACATGCGATCTTGTCTATCTTTATACCTGTGTAGCGATTGACCAGCTCGTGGATGGTAATGCGTAGACCCACTGGATCCTTGAGCAAGGTGGTAATGTCGCGAAACATTACGCCTTGACGCGGATAATGGGGAATGGTGCGAATGCGTGATTTGATCGTCATGATTTGATCCTGGCTGATAATCAAGTTGACAACAGGGGCCCGGCGACGGCACTCAGGCGTTGTACCATTTCAGGATCGCGCGCCTGAGGCGCGGTAATCAGAGCCGATTGTAGAGCCGAACGGCAGGCGCATTCAGCCGCTGCCTGGTCGTTGTGTACGCTGGTAGACACCTGCTTGATCAGGTTGCGCGCCTTTTCAGCGTTTGCTAAAAGTGTCTTGATGACATTTTCCACTGTTACGTCCTCGTGGTGTGGGTGCCAACAATCATAGTCGGTAACCATGCCAACGGTGGCGTAGCAGATTTCAGCCTCTCGCGCCAGCTTGGCTTCTGGCATGTTGGTCATGCCAATGACATCGCAATTCCACGTTCGGTAGAGCTCTGATTCAGCATGGGTAGAAAATTGTGGCCCTTCCATCACCAGGTAGGTGCCTCCGCGCACACTCTCAATATTTGCCTGGAGGGCGGCGAATTCCAGGTGGTTGCCCAAACGCAGGCAAACCGGGTAAGCCATCGAAACGTGTGCTACGCATCCAGTACCAAAGAAGCTTTTTTGACGCGTGAAGGTGCGATCAATAAACTGGTCTACGATAACGAACATTCCAGGGCGCAAATGTTCGCGCAGCGAGCCAACAGCGCTGACCGACACAATGTCGGTAACGCCGACTCGTTTGAGCACGTCGATGTTGGCGCGATAGTTGATTTCTGATGGTGGTATCCGGTGTCCTCGACCATGCCGCGGCAGAAAAACAATTGGCTTACCATCCAATTCGCCGCAGTAAAGTTCGTCAGATGCTTCGCCAAAAGGCGATTCAATACGCTGCCAGCGCGTGTTGGTCAATCCTTTGATTTCATATACGCCGCTGCCGCCAATGACGCCAAGTACAGGTTGTTGAACTGTGCTCATTTATATTTCCCGTGAAAGTTGGTTAAACATGCAGGCGAATTTCAGTAGATCAAACGACGCGGTCATTGCCTCCGTCAATTGGTAGTTGAGCGCCGGTAGTTTTAGCAAATAACCGACCACACATTTCAGACGCCAGCTCTGCCACGTCATGACTGGTGACTTCGGTTTGCAACAGGTTGCGCCGTTTGTATTCCTCAATACTAAGCCCATAGTGCATTGCGCGTGAAGCAAGCACTTGCTCGCTCCAGATGCCGGTGTCAAAAACAGCGTTCGGGTGCAAGCTGTTAACGCGTATATTATCGCCTCCCCATTCCAGCGCCGCTACACGCGCCAGCTGGTTTAGCGCCGCTTTTGAGGCAGAATAAGCGGCCGCGCCAGGGCCGGGAGCTGCGACATTTTTTGAACCGATTACCAATACGCGGCCACCTTGTGGAGCTAACTTGAGTAACGGATAACACTCTCGTAACATGGTCTGGTTAACGTCCAGATTTATACGCATTACACGCCGCCATTCTTCAGAAGACAGCGACTCTAGTGAACAACTGGCAGGAAAAACACCTGCGTTAAGCAGCAACATATCCAGGCCGCCGAATCGGTTAACTGCCTGATCCAGAATAGGCGGGATAGCGTCGTCGCTCAGGTCGCAGCAAATGGGAAAAAAATCCGGGCGATGATGCATTTCGTTAATCGACGGGTTGCGATCTATGGCGACGACAGCCGCGGCCCTGGCCAATAACGACTTCACGCAGGCTTTGCCAATGCCGGATGCGGCGCCAGTAACCAGGGCAATCTCGCCGCTAAACATCGAAGGGTTGCCGCTTTTTTTCAGTTTTGCCTGCTCAAGATCCCAGTACTCGACCTCAAACAATTCTTGTTCCGACAGTGCGCAGTAGCCGCCCAGCCCTGTAGCGCGGCGCATGATATCCATGCTGTGCCGGTAAATGTCGGCCAGAATATCGGCCTCCTTGGCGGTACGACCCGCAGTGCACAAGCCCAGTTGCCGATCAAGCACAACTCGAGGCGCTGGATCAAGCATGTACTTGCGTTCTCGCGCTTGTGGCTCGTGGCGAGCGAAATAATCTTTGTACACCTTGACGTAGCTCTGTACGTCGCGCCCGATGAGAGGTAGGCGCTTGCTGCGAATAACATGATCCGGCGTTGCCGGGCCCTGATTGGCGACGGCTTTCAGATCATCGCGATTGACAAAGCTCATGCAGTTGGCGTCGGCATGTCGCACGATAATCATTGGACCGGCCACACTTGAGATATCGTATCTTAGGCGTGCTAATTCATCGATTGGCACGTTAGACACCCTGGCCGGTTTCTCTTCCACATCCCAGGCCTTATTTCTACGCAGATAATCCTCTGCCAGGCCAACCAGATGGAGCATGCGCTCGTAAGACTCTTTAGCGGTGTTGGCAAAAGAAATAACTCCGTGCCGTAGCAATATCATGCCGATTACCTGCTGACCAGCGTTGGCTGCGTAACATTCTGCGCACAAACGCGCCAATTCGAACCCTGGCATGACGTAAGGAACATAGACAACCAGCTGGCCGTAGATTTCACGCAGACGTTGCTCGCCGTTAACGCTGTTTGAGATGCTAACTACCGCGTCAGCATGAGTGTGGTCTACAAATTTGAAAGGCAAGATTGCGTGTAGTATTGCTTCCACCGACGGCACGGGTGCTGTAGCTCGTGTCAAGTTCGTGACCATTTCGTTGACCATCTGCGCGTCAGACAGGTAAGTCAATTTTGCCAGCTGTCGCAAATGGTCACAGCGTACCGGGGAGAAGCCTTCGGCGCTGATATCTTTCAGATCATGCCCGCTACCCTTAACGTAGAGAATCTCTTCTTGTTCTCCAAAGATATTTTTCTCGTCGATTTTGACCGATGTATTGCCGCCACCGTGCAGCACCAGAGATTTGTTTTGCCCCAGCATGCGGGAGGTGTGGATACGCCATCCCAGATCGTCAAGCATGTCTTGGTCTGGCCACGCCGGTTTGCCGCCGCTGTTCATCTTTCGCTGCTGTCGGGACGGTGTTCGACGCTGGCGAGCATTCCATCGATGATTGCCTTGATGTGATGCTCGATTTCTGCTACCTCTTGGGTGCCATCGATCAGGTGGACGCGCCGGGGATTTGAGCGGGCACGCTCCAGATAACCTTGCCGCACCCGTTCATGGAATTGCACCTTTTCCTGTTCGAAGCGGTCAAGATTGCGACTGGAACGCACAATACGCTCGCGCGCAACTTGAACTGGCACGTCAAACAGCAGAGTCAGATCCGGGTATATATGGCCGTGCACCCAATGTTCTAGCGTGGCAATTCGTTCCAACGACAGGCCTCGACCACCACCCTGATAGGCATAGGTGGCATCGCTGAAACGATCACAGACTACCCATTTGCCCTCAGCCAGCGCCGGTTCGATAACCCGGCACAGGTGCTCGCGACGGGCGGCAAACATCAGCAGCGTCTCAGTCTCCAGGTGCATGTCTTCCTGCAATAACAGGTCGCGCAGACTTTCACCCATCGCCGTGCCACCTGGTTCTCTTGTGATGATTACCGGGCAGGAGCGCTCTTCCAGATATTGTTGAATCCAACTCGTCTGGCTGCTTTTCCCTGCGCCATCTATACCTTCCAGGGTGATAAAAAATCCGCGTTGCATGTTTTATACATTCCTAATGCCGACGTCGACGCTGGTATAAATCTACCGCCCTGTTGTGTTCCGCCAAGGTGCGCGAAAAAACGCTACCTCCGTCGCCGGTGGCAACGAAATAAAGAGCGTCGCTATCGGCCGGGTGCAAGGCAGCACGCAGGGATGCTTCACTGACCATGGCGATAGGTGTTGGCGGCAAACCGTGGCGAATATATGTATTGTATGGAGTGTCGTTGAGTAAATCACGTTTGCGAAGATTGCCATCGAAGCTCTTTCCCAGGCCGTAGATTACGGTAGGGTCAGCCTGTAACAGCATGCCGATTTGCAGGCGATTAACAAATACAGCAGCTATTTTGTTGCGGTCAGAGCTTCGTCCGGTTTCCTTTTCAATGATCGAAGCCATAATCAGAGCCTCGTAAGCTGAGTCATAGGGCAGATTGTCTGCGCGATTACGCCAGGCATTGTCGAGCTTGTTACGCATCTGCTGATAGCTGCGCGACAACAGATCAAGGTCGCTAGAATCGGCGTCAAACAAATAGGTGTCAGGGAAGAGCAGACCCTCCAGGGTTATTTCGCTTGACCCCAGTCGGGCGGCTAATTCGGCGTCGTCAAGCTCAACGCTATCGTGCCGCAGGCGTGGATGCTCGTTCAAGCGCCGGCGCCACTGGCGCAGGGTCAGACCTTCAACCAGTCGTATCTTCTCCTGTATTACATCACCTTCGGTTAACCTGCCAAGTAACTGCCAGGTGTTAATGCCGTGAAGCACACGGTAGCTGCCAGCCTTGATCTTGCTCTCTTTGCGGGTTGCGCGTGCCAGCCAAATCAACACGTCTGGTTTTACACCAATGCCAGCAAGCTTGATACGTTGCGCAATGACTTGTAGGCTACTACCGGGTGGAATGGTGAATTCCACCTTGCTGGCACTCATGGATAGCGGTTTATTAGCCTGATGGTAGGCGAAGACCACCAGCAAGACGCAAGCAAGCAATAACAACAATAGCGAGCGGACTAGCAGTCTCAACAGTGAATCCTTGGCAGACAGCATGGATAGCAGGAAAACCGGAGGTGATCATTCTATCATCCTGTCTCTTGTCGCAACGCTCGACTATGTGCTGTTGGATAGAGAAGCCCGCAGCAGCTTGTGGCTACCGGACACCGCGCGGGCAAAGGGTTCATTTATGGACAAACCCGGTCATTCAGGCGCTTTGTCATAACTTTGTAACATTTGTTGGTTAGCATGGTGAACTCTTGCAATTAGTTCTTATTGAATGGAGAAAAAACATGTTTCATATTTCGTATAAGAGGCGCGGCACCATGCTGGCGCTAGCATTCGGTGTTGTTTTACCTTGCGTTTCCTTAACGACCGCCGCCAGTTCTTCACGCGACCACATTAGTATCGTTGGCTCGTCTACAGTCTATCCGTTTTCTTCGGTAGTGGCCGAGCGCTTTGGCAAGCGCAGTAGTTACAAGACGCCCAAGGTTGAGTCGACCGGCTCTGGCGGCGGGTTAAAGCTTTTTTGCGCTGGTATTGGCGTGGAGCACCCGGACATAACCAACGCTTCGCGTCGTATCAAGCCTTCTGAGGTTAGCACTTGCGCCAAAAACGGCGTCAAGGAAATCGTTGAAGTAAAGATTGGATACGATGGCATTGTGGTTGCCAACGCCAGAAAAGCCAAGCGCATAAAGCTGTCGCTCAAGGATATATATCTGGCGCTCGCCAAACAGGTGCCTGACTCCAAGGGTGGCGAAAAGTTGATCGACAACCCTTACAAAACCTGGCAGGAAGTCAACTCATCGTTGCCCAACACGAAGATAGAAGTGCTCGGCCCTCCGCCCACATCCGGGACGCGCGATGCTTTTGTTGAACTTGCCATGGAAGGCGGTTGCAAAACGTTCAACTGGATCAAGGCAATGAAAAAGAAGGATAAAAAACGTTACAAGGCCGTTTGCCACACAATGCGTGAGGACGGCGCCTACGTGGAAGCCGGAGAAAACGACAATCTGATTGTGCAAAAGCTGGAGCGCAATCCGGACGCGCTGGGCATATTTGGCTTCAGTTTTCTTGATCAGAATATAGATAAAGTGCAAGGTTCGGTCATTAACGGCACCGAAGCAAAATTTGAGTCAATTGCCAAAGGCAGCTACCCGATTTCGCGGGCACTGTACTTTTATGTAAAAAAAGCTCACGTTGGCTTTATCCCGGGTATTGACAAGTTTTTAGAGGAGTTTACAAGCAACAAGGCCTGGGGTAATGAAGGCTACTTAAGCGAGCGCGGCTTGATACCCTTGCCGAAAGCGGAGAGATCTCGCTTCAGCAACGATGTAAAAAAACTGAAGCCTCTATCGCTATAGAATTCTGAAGCTCTGGATTACACTATGCCGAGTATTTGATTTGCGCAAATAAATGCAACCCACTTTATTACTCGTAATCTTGCTTGGCATTAGTGCCGCAGCCTATTATTTAGGAAGACGACGTGCATTTGCCGTGGCTGGTGGCAGCGCACGCAACTTGCACTCACTGCCGCTGTACTACGGTTTGCACGTCGCCATTTGGTGTCTGTTGCCGTCACTGCTGGTATTTTCCGCCTGGTTGTTGCTGGAAGACAACATCATCACTCAACTGGTGATCGATAGCATGCCCGTTCAGGTACAACAGTTATCTGGAGAGCATATCAACCTGATTATCAACGATGTAAAAAACATGGTCTCAGGTAATGTCTTTGGCTCGCGCGATGATCCTGCGGTCAAGTCTGCTGCCTCGCATTTCCAGCATTTGCAATCTATAAGCCGCGCTGCCCTGCTGGTGGTTGTTCTCTCAATCGCCATACTGGGTGGCATTTGGGCATTGGCCAGGGTAAAGGCCCAACAGCGCGCCAGGAATGCAGTGGAGTCGGTCATAAAGACTGCTTTAATACTCTGCGCCAGCGTCGCCATTTTGACCACGCTTGGCATTGTGCTATCGGTGCTATTTGAGTCGTTGCGCTTTTTCAACGTTGTGCCCGTTACTGATTTTCTCTTTGGTCTTGAATGGAGCCCACAAACGGCGATTCGCGAAGACCAGGTCGGCTCGTCCGGCGCTTTTGGCGCTATCCCGCTGTTTGTCGGCACCCTGCTGATTTCGTTTATTGCCATGCTGGTTGCCGTGCCGATTGGCCTTATGTCGTCGATTTATCTTTCGGAATACGCCAGTAAAAAAATGCGGGCGCTGGTCAAGCCTTCGCTGGAAATGCTTGCTGGTATCCCCACCGTGGTATACGGATTTTTTGCCGCTTTGATTGTTGCACCATTTGTCCGCGATACAGGGGGCTTGCTTGGGCTAGACGTGGCATCGGAAAGTGCTCTCGTGGCCGGGCTGGTGATGGGCATCATGATTATTCCCTTTGTTTCCTCTCTGTCCGACGACGTTATCCATGCTGTGCCGCAGGCAATGCGAGATGGTTCGTACGGCATGGGAGCCACCCGCTCTGAAACGATACGTCGGGTAATTATTCCGGCTGCTTTGCCTGGTATTGTCGGGGGCATTCTGCTGGCCATCTCACGCGCCATTGGCGAGACCATGATTGTGGTAATGGCAGCTGGTCTGGCGGCTAATTTAACTGCCAATCCGCTGGAGTCTGTTACCACGGTTACCGTACAGATCGTAACGCTGCTAACCGGCGACCAGGAATTCGACAGCCCCAAGACTCTTGCAGCCTTTGCTCTGGGTCTGATGCTTTTTGTTGTTACGCTAGCGCTTAACGTTGTCGCCTTGCACGTAGTACGTCGTTACAGGGAGCAGTATGAATAGCAATAATGCCACAACGACACCGCAGCGTTCCATTGAGAGGGTCAAGGCCGGCCTCAAGCGGCGTCAGGCTAGCGAACGAAGGTTTCGACTGTACAGCAAGCTGGCAGTTGGTCTGAGCCTGACATTTATGTTGCTGCTCTTTGGTAGCATTGTCAGTAAGGGTTATAGCGCCTTTTGGCAATCGTACATAAAGCTGCAGGTAACGTTAAGCCCTGAGGAGCTGGAAATTGAAGGTGGCGAAATTAATGAAGAAACGCTCTATAGCGCCAACCATATCGCGCCGCTGAGGAAAGCCTTGCGCTCGCTGTTTCCTGAGGTTAGCGCTCGCAGCGACAAGAAGGAACTCTACAGCCTGATTGGTGGTGGTGCCGAGTTTGCCCTGAGTGGTCGCCTGATGGCTGATCGTTCTCTGATTGGCAAGACGCAGACCATGTGGTTGCCGACTGATGACAAGGTAGATCTGTTTGTCAAGGGGCACATAGATCGCAATTTGCCGCAAAGCGAGCGTGGCATCACCGACAAGCAGCTCGCCTGGCTAGACCACCTTGTCAGTCAAGGGCGCATTGAGCAACGCTTCAATACAACATTTTTCAGCTCCGGAGATTCGCGCAATCCGGAACAAGCCGGCATATGGGGCGCCGTGGTCGGCTCCTTTTATACCTTGTTGGTAACCCTGTCGCTCTCTTTTCCGATCGGCGTAGCAGCAGCTATTTACCTTGAAGAGTACGCCCCGCAAAACCGCTGGACAGATCTAATCGAAGTCAACATTAACAACCTGGCAGCTGTGCCATCTATCGTTTTTGGCCTGCTTGGGTTGGCAGTATTCATAAACTTTTTTGGCCTGCCACGCTCGGCGCCTATAGTTGGCGGTCTGGTGTTATCCTTGATGACTCTACCAACGATAATCATCTCCAGCCGTGCGGCAATTAAATCAGTTCCACCCTCGATACGTGAGGCCTCTTTGGGTATCGGAGCATCGCACATGCAGACAATTCTCTTTCATGTTCTGCCTTCAGCCATGCCTGGCATGTTGACCGGGACTATTATAGGCATGGCGCAGGCGCTGGGAGAGTCAGCACCACTGTTGATGATTGGCATGGTCGCCTTCATCGTTGATATACCTTCAGGGGTTCTTGACCCTTCTACCGTATTACCGGTACAGATATTTCTGTGGGCCGATAGCCCTGAACGCGCCTTTGTCGAGCGCACTTCAGCAGCAATAATGATTTTGCTTGGTTTTTTGATAGCCATGAACACCTCGGCAGTGTTGCTGCGCAAGCGCTTTGAACGTAGATGGTAATACTTGGGCATCATTAGACTTGCGCCGGGAAGGCATTGGTTGAATAATCGCTTGCCTGAACATACGGATTTAATGATGAACGAACCTGCAGAAACTGTATATGAAGCTTCGGCCAACGAATCGGCTGGCAAGCGAGAGGACAATAATGACTCACAGCCCGAGGGCGCGCAAAGAGATGAAAAAGCGGCGGCTACAGTAGGCGAAATTCGCGTCGATAACCCTCGTATCAGCTGTAACGACGTGAACGTTTTTTACGGCGAAAAACAGGCAGTACACAATATCAACCTTGATATAGGACGCAACGAGGTAATCGCACTCATTGGCCCCTCTGGTTGCGGCAAAACCACTTTCTTGCGCTGTTTGAACCGCATGAACGACACTATTACGTCATGTCGGGTAGAGGGGGAAGTCATTCTCGATGGTGTAAACATCAACGTGCCCAATATTGACGTCGTGCCGTTACGTGCACAGGTCGGCATGGTGTTCCAGAAACCCAACCCTTTCCCTAAATCCATCTGGGAAAACGTCGCCTTTGGCCCACGCATTCACGGACTGGCGGAGAGCAAGCACGAGCTGGATGAGATCGTCACCCTGAGCTTGCGGCGTGCCGGATTGTGGGATGAAGTCAAAGATCGTTTGCACCAACCAGGCACTGGTCTGTCCGGTGGACAGCAACAGCGTTTGTGTATCGCCCGAACCATTGCCGTCAGTCCGGAGGTGATATTGATGGACGAGCCGTGCTCGGCGCTGGATCCGATTGCTACCGCCAAAATCGAAAACCTGATCGACGAATTACGCACGCTATATACTATAGTCATTGTTACGCATTCTATGCAGCAAGCGGCGCGTGTTTCGCAACGTACGGCCTATTTTCATCTCGGCAACTTGGTTGAGGTTGGGGATACCGACCAGATATTCACCAGGCCAAGTTGCCCACTGACAGAAGATTACATTACAGGACGTTTCGGCTAGTGAGCGGTTTTGCTGGCCGCCTTGTACTATCAATCAGGCTTGAGGCTATATACTGTGGACGTACAATGGTTCCCGGGCCATATGGCCTCTGCTCGTAGGGATCTGACAGAGGCGCTCTCCCGGAATGACGTCCTGATCGAGGTGCTGGATGCCCGTTTGCCACAGTCGAGTCACAACCCGCTGATTGCGCAACTGGCAAGTCACAGACGGCGACCCTGCCTCAAGGTGTTGAACAAAAAAGATCTTGCCGACCCGCGCATTACCCGGCAATGGCTTACGCACTTGAATAAAGAGCAGGGGGTGCGTGCAATCTCTCTTTGCGCTCATAAGGCAGGAGAAGCAGCAGCAATACCAGGAGAATGCCGCCGCCTGGCACCACATCGAGAAGGACCGGGGAAAACTCTGCGACTGTTGGTAGCTGGGGTGCCAAACGTTGGCAAATCCACCTTGATCAACACGCTTCTAAAAGTACGCCGAGCCGGGGTGGGTGATGAACCCGCGCTGACTCGTCGCCAACACTGTTATGATCTTAAGAGTGGCGTCTCGCTTACTGATACCCCGGGCCTGTTATGGCCGAAGATTGAAGACCAGAGTACCGGCCAACTGCTGGCGGCTAGCCGCGCCATCGGCGTAAATGCTTATATTGCGGAGCAAACAGCAGCCTTTTTGGCCGACAGGTTGGCGCTGCAATACCCGCGACTGCTGCAGCAACGTTATAAATTGCCTGACTGGCTCTTGCAGCAAGCAGACGGCGATGCCTTGCTGGTAGCCGTAGCGAAGGCCAGGCGGGTGATGCGAGCTGGTCTCCCAGACGAATCACGCGCAGCGCAAATACTCTTGCAGGATTTTCGTACTGGTAAATTGGGTCGCATCAGTATGGAGTCTCCACCGGGTTTATAATCATCGCCAGGGTAGCTTAGAGGCATTTTTAATCACTAATTTTCAACAGGTCAGCATGCAGCGAGGCAGCAAACCTCTAACCAGCAATCGCCTCCCCAGCAAAAAGGAAGGCGGATGAGTCGCTTACGCGAGATACCTTATAACTACACATCTTTTTCAGACCGTGAAATTGTTATACGCCTGCTGGGGGAGGGCGACTGGGGGATCCTCGAAAAGCTGCGTGATGAGCGGGTAACCGGACGCTCGGCACGCATGCTCTATGAGGTGCTGGGCGATATCTGGGTTGTGCGCAGAAACCCTTACCTCGAAGAAGACCTGCTCAACAACCGGCGACGGCGCAGCGCGCTAATAAATGCCCTGCATCACCGCCTTTGCGAGGTGGAAAAGCGCCGCCTTGTAAATGAAGCAAACGATCAGGCAAGCAAGGATAGGAGTGCCAGGGTGTTGCAGTTGTTGACTGCGGCGCGCACTGCAGTAGCAGATTTCGAGCGCTGGTTTAGGGATACTGCCACATTTCGGGCGCGAGCCCTGCGTATTCTGAAGCGACACACGCGACGCGACAATATTGCTTTTGACGCCTTGTCACGCGTCTCACACGTTACTGACGCTACAGACTGGCGGGTTGAATACCCCTTTGTCGTGCTTTATCCAGAAAACGAAGAAGAGGTGGGGCCACTGGTTAGCGCCTGTATTGAAGCCGGTCTTTCGATTATCCCTCGTGGTGGTGGCACGGGATACACTGGTGGCGCTACTCCATTACGACCCCACTGCGCCGTCATCAACTGCGAAAAACTGATCTCTTTGTCGAAAGTCGAAGAACGTACATTGCCTGGCCTGCATGAGCCAGTTGCCACAATCCGCTCTGGTGCAGGCGTTGTAACCCGCCAGGTGACGGAAGCGGCGGAGGAGGCCGGGCTGGTTTTCGCTGTAGACCCAACGTCAGCTGATTCGTCATGCATAGGTGGTAACGTGGCGATGAACGCTGGCGGTAAAAAGGCTGTTCTGTGGGGTACAGCGCTCGACAACCTGACATGGTGGAAGATGGCAACTCCGGATGGCAACTGGCTGGAGGTGGAGCGCATCAACCACAATCTTGGAAAAGTACATGATCAGCAACAAGTAGAGTTCAATTTGCGCCGCTACGACCAACAGGGCAAGGAGCTGAAACCTGACGAGGTGTTAACCATCTCTGGCGATGCGTGTCGCAAGAGTGGACTTGGCAAGGATGTCACCGACAAGTTTCTGGGTGGATTGCCTGGGGTGCAAAAAGAGGGCGCTGACGGAGTTATTGTTGCTGCGCGTTGGTTACTGCATCGGATGCCGTCGGTGGTACGAACTGTATGTCTTGAGTTTTACGGCGGGGTGCGTATCGCCGTACCCGCGATGATCGAAATCACCGAGCATTTCAAACCAACTGGGAAGCTTGCACAGTCCGGAGTGCTACTGGCCGGTCTTGAACACCTTGACCAGCGCTATCTGAAGGCTGTGGGGTACGCGGCAAAAAACGAGCGCGGTAGCATGCCAAAAATGGTATTGATAGGCGACCTGACCGGCGAAGACGAAAACGCAGTCATGCGCGCGGCATCCGAAGTGGTGCGCGCCGCTAACTTGCATGGTGGCGAAGGCTTTATCGCCGTCAGCGCCGAGAGGCAAAAACAATTTTGGCTCGATCGTTCCCGCACGGCAGCCATAGCAAAACATACCAATGCCTTCAAAATCAACGAGGATGTCGTAATACCGCTGGCGCGCATGGGCGATTACTGCGATGGAGTAGAACGTATAAATATCGAGCTGTCCATTGCTAACAAGCTGGAACTGTGTGAGCGCTTGAGAGCCTATCTCGGTAGCTCGTTGCCGCTGGCTAGTGATGACAGCAATATAGATTATGAAGTACTGCTCGGCGATCGTCGCCAGGCTGCGCAGAACTTGCTGGCTGCTGTCACCGGTCGCTGGCGGTGGATACTCTCGCAGCTTGATTTACCGCTACACAAAGCCATAGAACAGTTTGAGGGCTATGGTATCAGCATGGGCATTGCCCAAATCAGCAGTGAGGTGGGCAATCCTGACGATTTGACCGGCGTCAATGGTGTCAAAGCGGCAGAGCCACACCAAACGCTGTTTCACTGCATACAAAGTCAGGCGCTGCGTATTTCATGGAAGCACGAGTTGCTAAAGCCACTGGCCATTATTTTTACCGGTGACATATATCTCCCCATCGTAGAAGAATGCCAACGCATTCACCGTCAGGCTCTATCGTCACGTCTATTCGTCGCCTTGCACATGCACGCTGGCGATGGCAATGTGCATACCAACATCCCGGTCAACTCCGACAACTATCCCATGCTGCAAAACGCATATCGGGTGGTAGAGCGCATTATGAAGTTGGCTCTGGAGTTGGGTGGCGTTATTTCTGGCGAGCACGGCATCGGTATCACCAAACTGGAGTTTTTAAGCGATGCCGAATTGGCCTCCTTCCGTGACTACAAAGCCAGGGTGGATCCACGGCAACACTTTAACCCCGGCAAACTTATGCCAGGTAACGACTTACGCAATGCTTATACACCCTCGTTCAGCCTGCTGGGAGCTGAATCCCTGATTATGGAGCAATCAGAAATTGGTGATATTTCGACCATGATCAAGGATTGCCTGCGCTGCGGTAAATGCAAGCCGGTATGTACCACGCATGTGCCGCGCGCTAACCTGCTGTACAGCCCGCGCAACAAAATACTAGCTACCAGTTTGCTGGTAGAAGCCTTCTTGTACGAGGAGCAAACGAGGCGCGGCATTTCCATTCGCCATTTTGACGAGTTCAACGATGTCGCGGATCATTGTACAGTTTGTCATCGCTGCCTAAAGCCGTGTCCGGTCAACATTGATTTTGGCAGCGTTAGCGTCTCCATGCGGAATTTCTTGCGTCGCCACGGCAAGGTATCTTTTTCGCCCACCAAGCAGGCCGCGTTGTTGTTTTTAACTCTCAAAAATCCTGCAACGCTAAAATTGATGCGCAAGTTGATGATAGATTGGGCATTCAAGGCACAACGCTTTACTTGGCGGCTGGCGAAACCACTTACGCTCAGGCAGACGCGCCGCCCACCTGCCACTCTGGGCAAGCCAACATTGCACAAGCAGGCCATTCATTTCATAAACAAGCCATTGCCACGTACGCCTGCACGCACTGCGCGCGCTGTTCTCGATATCGAAGATGCGCATCTGATTCCGGTTATACGCAATCCAAAGCAATCGGCTGAGGAATCAGAGAGCGTTTTTTACTTTCCCGGTTGCGGTAGCGAGCGGCTGTTCTCGGACGTTGGACTGGCGACTCAGGCCATGTTGTTTGACGTTGGAGCCACTACCATAATGCCGCCGGGCTATTTATGCTGTGGCTACCCGCAGACTGCTGCCGGTGAGGAAGAGAAAGGACGCAAAATTACCACCGATAATCGCGTCCTCTTTCACCGCGTTGCAAACACTCTCAATTACCTGGACATCAAAACTGTAATAGTTTCCTGCGGCACCTGCATGGATCAGTTGCAGGAATACAGCTTTGAACAGATTTTTCCCGGCTGCCGTCTGCTGGATATCCACGAATACCTCATGGAAAAAGGTATAGCCCTGCAAGGGGTGGAAGGAGTGAGCTATCTGTACCACGACCCCTGTCATAGCCCAATGCGCAGCCATGCTCCGCTCAAGGTGGCTTCCGGTTTGCTTGGTCGGCCGGTGACTCTGACTGACCGTTGTTGTGGCGAGGCCGGAACCTTTGCTGAAGTACGGCCTGACATTGCTACGCAAGCACGTTTCAGTAAAGAATTGGTTCTGCGCTCCGATATTAAAAACTTGCAGCCTGGCAACGGGGATACGGTTAGATTGTTAACCAGCTGCCCGTCATGCCTGCAGGGCTTGTCGCGCTACCAACCTGCAACAGGTGTCAGCACGGAGTATTTAGTCGTCGAGTTGGCAAAGCACTATTTAGGTGACAATTGGCGTAACAATTTTCTGCAAAAAGTAACGCAGAGTTGTATTGAGCGCGTATTGTTGTAACTTGTTTTTTACGTAGCCTGTCCTAAATTACGAGGAGGAATATTGATGGCAACCAGACGCAGCACCATCCTCACTGCTCAGGCCCCGGCAGCCATAGGAGCTTATTCACAAGCTGTAAGGGCATCCTCTGGCGATACGGTTTATTTATCTGGTCAAATCGGTCTTGACCCGGAAAACATGCAAATGGCAAGGGGGATTGACGCGCAAATTGAACGCGTTTTCAAAAATCTGCGTGCTGTGACCGAAGCGGCAGGTGGCACGCTCGATGATCTGGTCAAATTGAATATTTATCTTGTAGACATGGAACATTTCTCCAAAATCAACCAAGCCATGGAGCGTTACTTTAATCAGCCTTACCCAGCGCGGGCTGCTGTCGGCGTCAAGGAACTGCCGCGAGGAGCGCTGGTCGAGGCCGACGCGATCATGCTTCTGGATGCGGCCTAACAATATAATACTCTCTGAGTGCACTATGCCTGCTTTCCTGCGTTTCCTGACGCCACTGCTGGCCCTGTCGCTAGTGGCATGTGCGGTCGGGCCAGACTATAAACTTCCTGAACCTCCGGCCGATAAGAGCTACACAAGCCAACCCATATCGGCCTTATTAACTTCGGGCGACGATGGAAAGCACGGCCAACGCATTACCTGGGGCAAGTCGTTGCCGTTGGCGTGGTGGCGGCTTTTTGACAGCGTGGTCTTAAACAAGCGGGTAAGCATCGCTTTAGGCAATAACCCGGAAATAACCGCAGCCGCAGCCGCTATGCGTGAGGCTCAAGCCAACGCTGAAGCGGTTAGTGGTCGTTTGTACCCTTCGCTGTCGGTTGGTGCTGGCAAGCAACGGCAGCGTAGCAGTCTGGCTGTGCAGAATGTCGAGCTTGTTACACCCGTCTATAATGTATATAACGCCTCCATTGACCTTAGTTATGGCGTTGACTTAACAGGCATTACCCGCCGTACGCTGGAAGCACATCAGGCGCAGGTTGCCTATCAGCGCCATCAACTAAGGGCCGCGCACCTGGCCTTGGCGAGCAATGTAGTGATTGCCTCTATCAACTTCGCCGCGCTCGGTGAACAACTCAAATTGCATCGCCACGCCTGGAAACTGCAATCAGAACAATTAGCTATAATGCAAGCCCAGCGAGATGCCGGACAAATATCGGCAGCTGATTTTCTGCCGGCGCAAGCTGCCTTGGTGGGTAGCCGGGTACGACTGCGAATGCTTGAAAAACAGACTAGCTCGCTCAACAATCAATTGGCAGTACTGATGGGACAGACACCAGCCGGCAGTGAGCCTGAAGACCTGCAACTTGCCGATCTCAGGTTGCCGGAGAATATTCCGGTTGTATTACCGGCGGCGCTGGCACGACAGCGCCCCGATATCCAGGCGGCAGAATCCTTGTTGCATCAAGCTTCCGCCAAAGTGGGAGTTGCCAGCGCCAGGCTATACCCCAATCTGGTGTTATCTGCTACCTACGGATCACAATCCAACACTTATCCCAATTTATTCAAGGATATATTTTGGAATGTGGTTGCTGCATTGACGCAACCGTTGTTTAATGGCGGCAGGCTACGTGCGCAAAAGCGGGCTGAGGTGGCAGCATTTGAGGTAGCCATGGCCAATTATCAGGCAACTGTATTGCGTGCATTACAAAATGTTGCCGATGCCTTGCAGGCATTGGAACAAGACAGCAAAACGGAAAAGGATCTAAATAAAGCCGCAGTTATCATGCGTCGCGCCCTGGAAATTGGACAGCAACAGTACAAAACTGGCGCCATTAGCCGTTCAAACTTACTGATGCTTGAGCAACAGGACGCGCATGCACAAGCAGACAAGCTGTCGTCGCACGCTGCCCGTCTGGCTTCAGTGGCAACTCTTTTTGCCGCAATGGGTTCTGCACCTTCTCAAACGGCGGTACAGTTAGCAGAAAACTCGGCAGCAAAAAAAACACGTTAGGGAAATGCATTGCACAAATTTAGCTCGAGATCATTACGTCTTGGTGGGCTAGGGCTGTTGGCCCTGCTATTGCTGACTGCCTTGCTGATGTGGTTTTTTTTCACCCACGACCAGTCGGCAGTAGATAAGCCAGCAAGCGGGAAAGCATCTGGCGAACATCGTCCGGCGCTAACGGTTAGCCTTGCCAGTCCGCAAATCAGTGATGTACCAACGTCGCTATTTGCTACCGGTAATGTCACGGCCTGGCAGGAGGCGGTCATCAGCGCCGAAATCGGCGGATTGCGACTGGAAAAGATAAATGCCAATGTTGGCGATGTAGTAAAGAAAGGGGAGCTTCTTGCCAACTACGTACGCTCAACAGTGGAGGCAGAATATGCTCAAGCCAGCGCGAGGGCTGCCAATGCCGCAGACGCAGCCAACCGTGCCCGCAAACTGGTGAGGATTGGTGGTGTGTCCCGCGCTCAGCTAAGAACAGCAGTAAACCAGGAAAAGATTGAACGCGCCCGTCTGGTCGTAACCACAGAACGTCTGGCGCAAACCAGGGTACGAGCTCCTGATGATGGAGTTATTTCATCCCGACGGGCTGCTGTTGGCATTGTTAGCAACGTTGGTCAGGAGCTGTTTCGCATCATCCGGCAGAATCGTCTGGAATGGCGAGCCGAACTCACTGTCCAGGAAGCTGCTCTCATCAAGCCTGGAACCAAAGCTACATTGCGCGCTGATGGGGTAGACAACGATATCAGCGGCACGGTACGGGCTATTGCTCCTGGGGCAGATGAGCGTAGCCGCAACGTAGTCGTTTATGTAGACTTGCCCCCCACCAGCAATTTGCGTGCTGGTGCTTTTGCCGAAGGCAGATTTATGCTGGGGAAGAAAAAACTCCTGTCAGTGCCGCAAAAATCATTGGTGTTACGTGATGGTTTCGGCTATGTGTTTGTCCATGAACAAAATGGCCGTGTGGCGGAGCGTAAGGTTAAAAGTGGACAGCGCTTTGGCAAGCGTGTAGTGATAATTTCTGGTCTGAAGGCTGAAGAACAGGTAGTGCTTGATGGCGCCGGATTTCTGAACGATGGCGATCTGGTTTTGGTCGTCGAGCCTGAACATGGTGCCAACAACAAGCAGGGCAAGCATGATGACGATAACGAGCAATAAGCCTTCAGCTATGCCATGAACGTTTCCGCCTGGTCAATTCGTAACCCAATTCCGGCGATTATGCTGTTTGTCCTGTTAACCTTTGCGGGAGTCGTTTCCTATCAGGTTATGCGGATACAACAGTTTCCTGATATTGAGTTGCCGCTGGTTAACGTTGTCGCTACATTACCAGGCGCGGCACCGGGACAACTCGAAACAGAAGTGGCGCGCAAGCTGGAGAATTCAATTTCCACTATTCAGGGGCTCAAGCACGTATATAGCAGGTCGTACGACGGGCTGGTGGTTATTACCGCAGAATTCCGGCTTGAAAAACCCTTGCAAGAAGCAACCGACGACGTGCGTTCGGCTGTCAGCAAAGTGCGTGGCGAATTGCCAAACGGTATCGATGAACCAATTGTCAGTAAAGTCGACTTGGCAGCAACACCGGTATTGGCCTTCACAGTATCCTCACGAATCCGCGACGCCGAGGCGTTGTCGTGGCTTGTCGATAACGAGCTTACTAAACGCTTGCTAAGCATCAAGGGAGTTGGCGCCATCAGCCGTGTTGGTGGTGTGGAGCGTGAAATAACCGTCGCTCTGAATCCGCTACGCCTTAAAGCGCTGCAAACAACTGTGGCCGACATTTCACGCCAACTTGCAAAAGTGAATATTGAACGCGCCGGTGGCAAATCCGAGATCGGCGGTGGCGAACAACCCCTGCGCACACTTTCCTCGCAGCCCGATGCTGAAGCCGTGGCCAAACTATCTCTGGGTCTACCAGATGGAAGGCGCATTCGGCTGGGTCAAGTTGCCGATGTGCAAGACACTCACAGCAAGCCGGTATCGGCTGCTTTTCTTGAAGGCAAACCGGTTATTGGCTTCGAGATAAGCCGCAGCAGAGGGGCAGGCGTGGTTGAGGTGGGTGAAGAGGTACGGGCCAGTATCCGAGGCTTGCAGACGGCATACCCCGATTTGCTATTTAACGAATCATTCGATTTTGTATCACCGGTACTGGAAGACTATGAAGCATCGATGGTAATGTTGCTTGAAGGGGGGCTTCTGGCTGTGCTGGTGGTGTGGTTCTTTTTGCGCGATTTGCGCGCCACCTTTATTTCGGCGATTGCCTTGCCGATGTCGATTATTCCGGCTTTTTTCGGCATGCACCTGATGGGCATCACGATCAACGTTGTTACTTTGCTGGCGCTGTCATTGGTAATTGGCATACTGGTCGACGATGCTATCGTCGAGGTCGAAAACATTGTGCGCCATATGCGCATGGGTAAAGCTCCATATCAAGCTTCCATGGAGGCTACCGACGAAATAGGTCTGGCAGTTATAGCCACAACTTTTACTCTGATTTCAGTTTTTTTGCCTACTGCTTTTATGGTTGGCATTGTCGGGCGTTTTTTCGGTCAATTTGGCTGGACAGCTGTGTTGGCTATTTTTGCATCGCTGGTAGTAGCGCGCATGCTGACCCCCATGATGTCTGCCTATATGCTAAAACCGCCGGCAACCAGACCTGAGAGCACCAGCCCTGGTTCTGCTGGCTGGCTGGGCAGAGTGCACCTTTCATGGCGCAAGTTCTCGACGCCGAGTGACACAATTACGTGGATGCCGACATATCTGCGCTGGGTGGAGTGGTGTCTGAGTCACCGTTGGCGGGTATTGGGCTTGGCTGTTGTGTTCTTTTTTGCCACACTAGCTCTGGTAGCCTTTATTCCAAAGGGATTTGTACCGCCCGACGATAACTCGCAGACACAAGTCTATCTGGAACTGCCTTCGGGCTCGACCTTGCAAGACACGGTAGAGCGTGCCAGGCAAGCAAGGCAAGTATTGCTAAATGTAGAACACGTCAAGAGCATCTACACGGCAGTTGGTGCTGGCGCGGCCGGTAGCGACCCCTTTGCCGGCAACGTTTCCGAGACCAGAAAGGCTACCTTGACAATACAGCTCAGCGAGCGCGGCCAACGCCCACGCAAGCAGATAATTGAGCGGCAAATACGCGAACAAATACATCTCTTGCCAGGGGTGCGTAGCAAGGTTGGCCTGGGAGGTTCTGGCGAAAAGTTTCAGGTGGCGCTATCGGGTAGCGATTACAAAACACTACAGCAGGCTGCACGTGCGCTAGAGCGCGATCTGCGTTCAGTGGCAGGTGTTGGCAATATTGAGTCGTCGGCGTCCTTGACGCGTACCGAGTTGAATGTCATCCCCGACCTGGAACGTGCAGCTGAACTGGGCGTCACCAGTGCCGCAATTTCTGAAACCTTGCGCGTTGCCACACAAGGAGACTACGACAGTTTTTTGCCCAAGCTCAATTTGTCAGCCAGGCAGGCACCTATAGTCGTGCGTTTGTCCAACGACGCAACAGCCTCCCGCGAGACGTTGCTACGTCTGGACGTGCCGGGGAGCAACGGCCCGGTAATGCTCGGACAAGTAGCCAGCTTGCAATTCGGGGGTGGCCCCTCAGTCATAGAGCGCCTGGATCGCGAACGCAACATCAGCTTTAATGTCGAACTGGCAGGCATTGCGCTCGGCGATATGCAAAACATATTCAAGCAATTGCCAAGTGTAATTAATCTACCCCCGGGGGTGCATTGGCGCGAAATTGGTGACGCCGAAGCGCAAGCAGAAATGGTCGAAGGCTTCACGCTGGCCATGTCGACCGGACTATTGTGTATCTATGTCGTGCTGGTGTTGCTCTTCAAGGCATTCTGGCATCCGCTAACCATCCTGGCGGCACTGCCGTTGTCGTTTGGAGGCGCCTTCCTGGGATTGTTGATTACCGGAAAGTCACTGTCTATGCCATCACTGATTGGATTGTTAATGCTGATGGGCGTTTCGACAAAAAATTCTATACTGCTAGTCGATTACGCTATTATGGCGCAGCGCCAGATGGGGCTTTCGATGCGAGATGCCTTGCTCGACGCCTGCGCAAAGCGTGCGCGACCAATCATCATGACTTCCATCGCCATGAGCGCTGGAATGCTTCCGGTAGCCGTTGGCTTTAGCGGTGCTGACAGCAGTTTTCGCTCCCCGATGGCGGTAGCTGTAATCGGCGGTCTGGTGACTTCTACCGTGCTGTCTTTACTGGTTATACCGCCAGCTTTTTCCATAATCGACGAGCAGACTGATAAGCTTAAAAGCAGGTTGAAAAAGTTGCTGAACGCCAGTTCAGCCAACGCATCCACTGCTGGAAACAGAATGTAAAATGGTAGATGTCAGCGCGGACGGCAAACGGCGCCTGGCGCTTCGAAGTTGAGATTATAAGGTTGCGCTCATGCACTCAACGTAAACAGTCGACTTGAGCGCATGCTCAGCCAGATCGGCGCTGCGTCTGCGCTTGGCTGTTTTTCGCAACTTGTATTTCACCGTGTTGCTGTCAAGAAAGGCGCGCAGGGTTTGCGGCGCGACAGCAAAACCAATGTTACGCGGCATATCACCGCTGACGCTGGCAAAACCTCTTGAAACATGTAGTTGACTTTTAACAACCCCGACGATGCTCCCGGAGTAGTCGAGCACCGGTCCGCCACTGTAGCCCAATTGTGTCGGCGCAGAGAATTGCAGTGCTTTCTGGTCACCACGGATCCCCATCATGGCACTGATGTTGCCAGTGATAACGTGCGGCCCGTTGGCGAGAAATTGTTGAAATGCATAACCGGCAATCATAATTTGTTCGCCGACACGTGCGCGGTTACTACTAATTGGCAATGCACGGCCTTTAAACTGCAGTTTTAGCAGCGCCAAGTCACTATTACTATCGGTTGCCACCAGTTGCGCCTCGTTTTCGCGGTTAACGCGCAGCGTCGGACAACGTGCGACAACATGTTTGCTAGTTACCAACAACCCTGGCGCCACAAAAAAACCGCTACCGTAACGCCGTCGCCTTGTATTGCTATAGGATCCCGGGCCGGTTTTTTTGGTGAGGAGGTTAAGAGAAACACTATCAAGAACCTCATCTCCAGTCTCTTTGCCACTGCCATTAGCAGGCTGCCAGCCGCTTGCCAATCGCTGAATCGAGATCCGTTGCTCCAGAGTTAGCTGTTCACCAACCTTACTGGCGGCACTGATGCCTCTTGCATCGTTACGCATGGCAACAAGCCAGAACCAGAAGTAGGCTTTTTTCTTGTTGACGGTGCCTAACTTGGGGTTTTCATAAAGGTGGCCAAGTTGCAACATGCTTTCGATATGGCCTTCCCGGGCGTTCAGGCGAACCTTGGCCAGTATCTCGGACATGGTAGCATCAGTTATATTCGTTCCGCCTTCGTCTTGCTGAACGTCCCTAGAGCTTTCGCTTCCGTCTTCCTCTGGCTCATCCAGCAGCAGGTTCAGAGTCGCTTCATCATACTTGCCAGCAGTAGCACCAGCTTTGCTGCCCGGCGTCTCTTCAGTTGTCAGTTGATTGCCGGTTTGATCGTCAGAAGTTTCGGCCAGGCTGTCATCAGCCACAACGAATAGACTTGCCAGTACAAACAACACGACGACAATCACCTGTGTGGCTAACACCCGCCCAGGGCCAAAGACGCAACCATAAGTGTTCTCGTGGCTGGCGTCTGAACCTGGCTTGTTTGTTGAATTAGTCAAGGGTATATGCTCGCCTGAAAGGACATATCAGCAAGATTCTAGCCAAAGGAATCGTCCCTTACAGTAAAAAAGTTATCGATCTCGTTGAGAAAAGTCCAGATACTAACAGATGCGAACTTTAGGAAAGCGTACCTATAGTAGGCATACGCCCGGCGCGTGCCAGCAGCGCTTGTAGTTGTTGGCAGCCTCACTCAATCGCACTGCCAAGACTGCACTGTTTCGCGCAGCACAACCTCCAACCCGCGAAATACGATCCATCAAGGCTGCCAGTGGGTGGCGAAGGTCGATCTGTTATCGAGTCGGAACTGTAAAAAAAAATTTCATTTCACCAGAAAACTGACCTTGTTATCGCAATACTTGAGGGATTTCAGGAGATAGTCTTCACTGGAAATGCACCGTTTGCAGGGGCAGTGAGGTGTAGAATACGTCTGGTTTTTTTTGGGTAGCACTTGTCAAATTAGGCGGAAATAATGCAAAGGCTTATACCTGTATCGCATAATCCGGATACATGCTGTATTTGCCGAGAGAGCTAGCCGGGAACCATGTGGATGATTACAATTATCTTGGTGGCGTTGCTGTGTGGCATTTTGTTTGGAAGCACTATAGGGTTGTTGGCCCTGTCAGCTGGCCTTCTGTTGTTGAATTGGATGCATCGCAGCGCCGCGAAAAAGTTGCGTTTGTGGCTGGATTCTCCGGCCAACACAACCCTTCCGAACAGCTTGCCCCCCTGGGACGAGCTTTATGGCGACTTGTACCGTTTGCGTAAGCGTGCGACGGATATACGCAACCAACTGGAAGAAACGCTGTCGCGTCTACGCGAAGCGCTTTCCGCCCTGCCCGACGCCGTGGTTTTACTGGACGCTGATTTACGTATCGAATGGTGTAACAAAGCAGCCGAGCGGCTGCTGGCTCTGAAGAGCGCTGATTATGGTTTGCCAATTAACCAGCTTTTGCGCCAGCCAGAGTTACTGGAAATGCTCAATGTTCGCGTAGAAGACAGCGACCGGGCAAGTGGAGGGCGCGACGAGCGACAATTGCTCTTGCGCACTCCGGCTGGCAGTTTGTTGGAAGTTCGCCGCATTCCATTCGGCAGAGAAAATTCATTGCTACTGGCCAAGGATGTAGCGCAAATTGAGCAGGCCAACACATTATTACGCGACTTTGTTGCCAATGTGTCGCACGAGCTACGAACTCCGCTGACCGTAATCGTCGGATATCTGGAGCCATTGGCCAAGGGAGACGTACCGGAATCCAAACTGCTGCAAAGGCAATGCGCGCTGGCGCATACTGAAGCGGTACGCATGGGGCGCCTAATAAGCGACCTGTTACTGCTTTCACGTCTGGAAAACAAGCTGCTGCAACGCGCTGAGGGTGCGCAATCTCCCCGGCGTATTGATATGTGCGACTTGCTGAATACAGTTCTGGCTGAGGCCGAGGCGCTCTCAGGCAATTCACATAAAATCAGCCTGGAAAATACCGGTCCGACAATATTAAATGGTTATGGCGATGAACTGCACAGTGCTTTTGCCAATCTGGCTTCAAACGCCGTGCGCTATACCCCCGCTGGCCGTAAAATCAAACTGGTATGGTGTAGTGAAGGAGGATCTCCGCTGTTCTATGTACAGGATAATGGGCCGGGAATTGCGCCTGAACACCTTGAAAGATTGAGTGAACGTTTTTATCGTGTCGATCGCAGTCATTCATCCTCAACAGGCGGCACAGGGCTAGGTCTAACTATCGTGCAGCAAATACTGCATCACCACGACGCAAAACTGGAAATAGAATCCACTCCGGGCTCAGGCAGTTGCTTTAAGGTAAGATTTAAAGCCGAAGCCGTCGCAGTCTGACCCATTCAATTGGTGCTCAATCCATCGCCCCGCTCTATAGGGGACACGGACGATGCCAGATACGAGAATAACTTACAAATTAAGCGATTTTGTAAACTATGTCCTCTGTTATAGTAGTGCCCACTGTTATAGAATCAGTCGGCTACGTGGATGGCAGTGTGCAGGTGTTCGGTTTAGTAAAAACAAGAACAGGTGGTAAAAGATGTCTTGCCTCCCATGTTCCCTTATTAATGTCTGGAAAGAGAGGTCTCATGAACCTTAGAGGAGGAGCGAGGTTGCTGGCAAATCTCGTGGTGTTCTTCAAGATGTCTCGCGCTGACGCCAGTCCGTTCTGGCATCATCTGCAAGTCGCACCGGGTTGACTCAGTTGACAACTCCATCTCCTCCACGAATGATGCGCTCCCAAGATCAGCAAGGTGCAACTGGCATTAGCGATATTGCACGCCGTCCTAGTGCCAAGCAGGTTGCAGCTGGCTACAGCGATGATTTGCTTAGCAAGGATCCACTGCTCGACTGCCTGGTGGAAGTGACACGCATCCACGGTAATCCAAGTACCCGCGCTGCCCTATCGGCCGGCCTGCCAATTGACAAAAACGGACTTACGCCTACACTATTTTCCCGCGCCGCGGCGCGCGCCGGACTCTCCAGCAAAGTGGTCAAGGTCGGCTTGGGAAGCATTTCTTCCAAACTGGTGCCAGCGATTCTTATATTGCGCGCTAACGAGGCCTGCGTGCTGCTTGGTTGGGAAGAACGCGGCAAAAGCGCTCGAGTGCTTTTTCCAGAAAGTGGGCAAGGCGCGGTGGCCATTCCGTATAAAGTGCTCTCACGTCGATACACCGGTGTTGCGATTTTTGCACACCCGCACTTTCGTTTTGACGAGAGAACCTCCGACCAACAGCACGAAATACGTAATCGTCATTGGTTCTGGGGAACCGTGCTCAGTCAACTCCCTCTTTACAAGGACGTGATGCTGGGAGCGTTCACGGTAAACGTCATTGCCATTTTTGTGCCGCTATTCTCCATGAACGTTTATGATCGGGTGATCCCGAACAAGGCAATGGAAACCTTGTGGGTGTTGGCGATTGGCGTCTTTATGGGTATTGCCCTCGACTACGTAATGCGTTTGATGCGCAGCTACTTTACAGACATGGCGGCAGCGCGCATCGACTTGCGATTGTCTTCCCAGATTATGGAGAAGGTGCTGGGTCTGCGCATGAAGGAACGTCCGCAAGCAGTGGGAGCCTTTGCAGCTCAATTACGTTCTTTCGAGACTATTCGCGACTTTATTGCATCAACCTCGGTCACCGCCTTTGTCGATCTGCCCTTTTCCATAGTGTTTATCAGCGTCATGTTTATACTGGGTTGGCAACTGGTTATCCCGGCACTGATCGTTATTACCTTCATGCTGTGCTACGCCTACGTGGTGCACGTTAAAATGGAGGAGCTTAGTGCGACTAGCCAGCGTGCCAGTGCTATGCGCAATGCCGCACTGATCGAAGGGCTAGCTGCTCTGGAGACCATAAAGACACAGGGTGCTGAGGGCAGTATCCAGGTAAAATGGGAAAAAGCGGTTGCTTTTGCCGCTGGAATTAACCGCCGTACCCGTTTTCTGCTGGCAACGGTTACAACCTCGCAAATGCAGATACAGCAAATTTTGATGGTTACCAATACCATAATCGGCGTCTTCCTGATTTCTGAAAATCTGCTGTCGATGGGCGCCCTGATTGCGGTCAACATGCTTTCTGCACGTGCTATGGCACCAATGAACCAGATGGTTGGCTTGCTAATGCAGTTCAACTCCTCCAAGGTAGCCCTGAAGTCGTTAAACAATATAATGGCAAAGGAAGTCGAACGCCCGGATGACGCCAACTTTATACAACGGCCAATGCTGAGTGGTGAGATAGAGTTCAAGTCGGTTTCTTTTACTTACCCGGGACAGCTGACATCTTCATTGGACGATATATCGTTCAAGGTACGCCCAGGCGAGCGTGTGGTAATTATCGGGCGTGTGGGTTCAGGTAAAACAACATTGCAAAAGCTGCTGCTTGGACTGTATACGCCGGATGACGGCTCTATCACCATAGATGGTGTTGACTCGCGCCAGCTGGATCCGGCCGATATACGCCGCAGCATTGGTTACGTGCCACAAGACGTGGTACTATTCTTCGGCTCACTGCGCGAGAATATAACCATTGGAGCGCCTTATGCCGACGAGAGCGCTATCATTTCCGCTACAGAATTAGCCGGGCTTACCGACTTCGTGAACCAGCACCCTAAAGGCTTTGACATGATGATAGGCGAGCGTGGCGAATCTCTCTCGGGAGGCCAACGCCAAGGTGTTGCTGTCGCCCGCGCCATGCTGATGGATCCGCCTATTCTGATGCTTGACGAACCCACCAGCGCTATGGATTACTCGTCCGAAAACCAGTTCAAGGATCGTTTGAGGGCCTTTGGTTCTGAAAAAACTATCCTGGTGGTTACACACCGTCATAGCCTGATTGATATAGGTACTCGTCTGATAGTGGTAGAAAATGGGCAGGTAGTGGCAGATGGGCAGCGCGATCACGTCATGCAAGCCCTGAAAAGTGGTCGCCTGGGAAGGGGGGCCTGATGTTCGGTTTTGGCAAGCCCAGTGAGGAAGAACGCCGGCGACGTAGGCGCAAGCACAGTAGCAGCCGTTCGGATGATTCCAGAGGTCACAGGCGCTCTTCTTCCGGCAGCAGTGGTAGCAGCAGGCGGCGTAGAGAAAGAGAAGCGCAATCGGAATTATCTCAATTCGATAAGGAGGCTAATGACGCCATAGACAACCGTGTCATGACCCCGGAAGAAGCGGCCGCCGCGGCCGCTGCCATGCAAGCATCCATGGGGAAAAACCCTGATGTTCCACAAATGCCCAGGCTTTTTAAACCGTTCGGCAAACTGATGGACTCCGCTATAAAGCGTATTCCTGCTAGCGAAGAGCATCGCCCGGAGGACTTCTTCGCTGATTCTGAAGTTGCCATGATTCAGCAAGAGCCCTTGCGTGCTAGGTGGTTAATTCGCATTGGCGCCTTGACTGTGCTTGCCGGATTTGTCTGGGCCTATTTTGCCGAACTTGATATTTCCACTCACGCTATGGGCAAGGTTGTTCCTTCTGGCCAGGTGCAGATCATGGAAAGCCTTGATGGTGGCATTGTCACCGGCATCTTTGTTAAAGAAGGCCAGAGTGTTGCCAAGGGGCAGCTCTTGGTGCAGATTGATCCGACCCGCGCAGCCGCAACGCTGGGGGAAACCCGTGTGCAGTACGTTGCCTTGCTGGCACGTGAAGCACGTCTGAAAGCCTCTATCAGGGGAGCATCCTTCTTGTCAATGCCAGATGTCGTGCTAAAGGAAGCGCCGGACATTGCTCGCCAGGAGCAAGGTTTTTTTGAAGACCGCAGGCGTGATGTTAACAACCAGATAGAATTGGCGCGGCAGCAATTGGCGCAAAGGCAGCAAGAACTTAACGAAGCGGTTTCCAAACGTGACGAAGCTGACTCGATATATAAACTAACCAAGCAGGAACTGGATGCTAACCGTCCGCTTGTGGCATCCGGAGCGGTATCCCAGATCGAGGTTCTGCGTCTTGAGCGTGACGCCAATCGGGCCAAAGGTGGTCGTGATCAGGCTATAGCGCAGATAGCGCGTGCAAGGGCAGCAATTGGCGAGGCTCGAAACCGTATCAGCGCGGTACGAAATACGGCCGTTACCGAAGCCGGCAAGGAGCTGCAGCAAGTTAGTTCGAAACTGAAAGAGTTGGTGCAACGCGGTAAAAGCGCAGAGGACAAAGTAAGGCAGACTGCCATCCGCTCGCAGGTGCGCGGTACGGTAAAGCGCCTGTTAGTTACTACCAAAGGGGGCGTGGTAAAGCCAGGCCAGCCGGTGGTTGAAATTGTTCCCATAGACGAGACGCTTATCGTCGAGGCAAAGATAATACCCAAGGATGTGGCGTTCCTGCACCCTGGGCAAAGAGCATTGGTCAAGTTTACTGCATATGATTTCTCGATTTACGGCGGCCTGAAAGGTACGTTAAACTACATTAGCCCAGATACTGTTCCGGATGAGGAGGGCACGCCATTTTATCTGGTGCATGTCAGGACAGACGAGCCTAACTTTGGGGAGAATTTGCCAATTACTCCGGGCATGTTGGCAGATGTAAACATCCTGACGGGGAAAAAGAGTGTTCTGGATTATTTGCTGAAACCCATACTAAAGGCTAAAAGCAGGGCGCTTTCAGAGCGATAAAAAATAGGGATGAACCAATGGAACATGTTTTTTTAAACCATTCGCCAAACGCGGTTGCAAGCTGGATAGAATCTTTTCCCGCTGCCAAAGTGTTACCACGCGGTGAGTTTGCGTCAATCAAGCCAAAGAACGACTTGATATGCTGGCTACGTATATCACACAAGGACGGTATTCTGGCGCAGCAGCTTGCTCATGAGGTACGCATACACTTGCGTAGCGCTAAAGTAGTCGCTATAAGCGATATACCCAGCGACGAGGAAGCAAGCGTTTTGCTTGCCTTGGGAATTGATGGTTATTGCAATAGTTATGCGGCGCTGAGTGTATTGCACCAGGTTGCCAATGTGGTGTCACGTGGCGGAATATGGGTTGGCCGCAGTATTATGCGTCGGCTGATTGAGACTATCGATAACCGACGAGATACGCCTCAGGCCAGGAAAAGGGCAGCAAAGTCAGGAGTTGAGGCATTACTCACGGAACGTGAAACCAGTGTTGTAAAATTAGTGGCCAGAGGCGCAAGCAATAAAGAAATATCTAGCAAGCTAAAGATAAGTGAACGCACGGTAAAGGCGCATCTTAGTTCGGCTTTTGAAAAAACCGGCACACGTGATCGCTTACAGCTCTCTTTAAAAATCAATGGGATACTGGATACTATTAAATAGGCATTATTAATAAATCAGCGCCTCCTTGGTTGCTTGTATAACCTGCGCAACTAAATGGTGCGACGACGACAAAAGTACAAGGCATCGCAAATCGCCTCGTCATCATTGAAAATGTGCTTCAGACGTGCTTCAGAATCCACTGTTACTTCGTCCTGGTTGGCTGGTATTCTGGTATTCAGTATACCCATGCAGCTTTGATGGTAAGCTATGTTTCCGCTGCGACAAATGAGGAGTACACAGCTTGTACATCTTCAAGGTTTTCCAGCGCATCAAGCAACTTCTGCATCCTTGCTGCCTCATCACCGGACAACTCCGTTTCGTTCATTGACCGCATGGTTATTTCGGCTAACTCGGTTGTAAACCCGGAACGTTGCAATGCTTCCTGAACACTGGCGAAATCTTCCGGAGCCGTCAATACCTCTATTGAACCATCATCGTTATTCTCTATGTCTTCAGCGCCTGCCTCGATAGCTGCCTCCATTAGCGCTGTCTCGTCAGTGGCGGGTGGAAAAATGAACTGTCCACAATAACGAAACTGAAAAGCCACGCAACCATCAGTTCCCAGGTTGCCACCGTTTTTTGAAAAGGCGTGGCGCACTTCTGCAACAGTGCGCATTTTGTTATCTGTCATGCAATCGAGCAACACAGCAACCCCGCCAACTCCATAGCCTTCGTAGCGCACCTCTTCGTAATTAACACCTGCCAGTTCGCCGGTACCTTTTTTTATTGCATTTTCGATATTATCCTTTGGCATATTAACCGCTTTAGCCTTCTCTGCCGCCAGTCGCAGACGCGGGTTAAAGCTGACATCGCCTCCGCCAGCTTTGGCGGCAACGGTAATTTCCTTCGCCAGGCGAGAAAAGATACGCCCACGTTTCTCATCCTGCCTGCCTTTACGGTGCTGAATGTTGGCCCATTTGCTGTGTCCGGCCATATGCTCCTACTCCTTGCTTTTCTACCTTCAATCGTCGAGAAAGTTTGTTTGGTCGTCCCATGAGCGTACCAATTATAATCGGAAGCGTGCTGTCAACACCCTGGCCATGCTGTATAAAAAAGCTCTGCCTGACAGCGATGCAGGGCGCCTCGGCGCGAACGATATAGGTGGCAGGTGTGGATAAATAGTCGGGCATATCCTCAGGCGAGCCAATGTCCGCATCTGTTTAATCAGCCCATCGGCGCATGTGTGCAGTTCCGTGTGCACCGTGGCGAGTTGCCTCGACTTGCATTTGTCTGGTCATGCCACCAATTGCGTAGACTGGTAGCGGACAGCCTTTGATCAGCTCGCCAAATCTGGACCAACCAAGTCCCGCTTCCATCGGGTGACTGGAGGTTGGTAATACGCTACCGAGTACGGCGTAATCAAGATTAAGTAGTGATGCCCTGCGCAGTTGTGCTGCATCGTGCACAGAGGCGCCGACCCAGGAAAAATGTGGACGCTGTTGTATCTCAACAAGTGCCGAGCCTGTTAAATGCAATCCATCTGCCTTTATTTGCCGCGCCAGTTCAGCTTCCTCTCCTTCGGCATTGGAGGCATTTACAACCAGCGTCGGCGTCTCTGGCGTATTGGACTCTCTGGACACATCTTGCAGCATACTCTTTAGCTGGAGCCCCAGGTCGGCGCGTTCGGCAAGCGGTAGTGTTTTGTCGCGCAATTGAACCAGCGGCGGCAGCATATGCCTTGAACGCAGGGTGGACAAGGCTTGTGAGGCTCTTTTTGTCTCAGCCACCACGCCATTATCGGTTGCGTTGCTGATCCACATGCTTGTCGGCAAACACAAACCGCGAAATACCGACGCGTTGGCAGGTAGTAAAGGTGCTACGTGGGGGGAATTCCCGGCCAAACACCAGGTACAGGCAGTATGTTCTCTCAGGCTTAAGGTTCCACTCCAGTCGTGCGCCTGCAAAAAGTGAATACACACTTCAGCATGTGGGTAACTATAGCGCCGGCTTATCCAAGGTCTTAGATCTTCTGTTCGGACCATGATCGCCAATTCTTCTGCCAGTTCGCGCTGCAAGGCCTGCGCCGGGCTTTCTGCCGCCTCAATTTTTCCGCCGGGAAACTCCCAATATCCGGCGTAAACCTTGTCATGTGGGCGCTGGGTGAGCAAAAATTGCCGTGCACGTTGCTGGCCTGCTATGCCGTCGCGCGCTTCATCTGGCTTGTCCGCCTCTCTACGCCATAGCACTGCCGCAGCTACCTCGATCTCGGCTTTGGCCAATTTGTACTCATTTCATTTATAGGTTATAGGCTTCGCCGTTTGCAGTTTTTTCACCGGCAGCGCACTATCGTAATTGCGGTAAGTGGTAAATGGCTTGCAGCTCCCCTTTCGCCAGCGGACCACGCCGCCACCGGCGGAAATTCCTCCTTTGCAGCCTGTCTGTTGCTGGTGGCAACGGTGACAGGGTGGTCGGCTGTCGATGCAATACCTGATTGACAAATTCAATAGGGTAGTGAGATTTCACCTGGATAGTGTGTAGGCTTTTTACTCTGCTTACTCTTCAGTAAAGTCGGGGTTTGATGAACGCGTGGCACTTTAACAGCTAGCCATGGCAATAGCAGACTCTACAAGGTTTCCACCGTTAGTTGGGAATTAGTGTAAATACAAAGCTTGGCGGCAATCGCCATCGATTTTTCAACGATGCTCAGCGGTGGCAGGTCCGTTTCTTGCTGCAAAGCGAGTGCCGCGCTTTCTGCGTAGAAGCTGCCAGAACCAATTGCACCGACTCCAGCCTCCGGTTCCAGAACGTCACCGTTTCCGGTAATAATCAGTGTATGTTGCTTGTCGGCTACCAGCAGCATGGCCTCCAGACGTCGCAAAATCCGGTCAGTTCGCCAGTCTTTGGCTAGCTCTATAGCTGAACGCATCAGGTTGCCCTGATGTTTTTCCAGCTTGGCTTCAAACCGTTCGAATAGCGTAAACGCGTCGGCTGTGCCACCAGCAAAACCAGCGAGGATCTTGTCTTGATACAAACGCCTTACTTTCTTGGCGCTGGCCTTGATTACCACACTACCAAGGGTTACCTGGCCATCACCAGCCATGGCTACCTGGTTGCCGCGCCGAACGCATAAAATGGTCGTGCCGTGATATTGTTGCGTCATAGTTAAATGCTGCTGAAATGTGGTGGGCGATAGTGGGTTCGAACCACTGACTTCCACCGTGTGAAGGTGGCACTCTACCGCTGAGTTAATCGCCCTGTTGGTCGGAGGCAAAAAACAGCCGGAAATAGGCAGATAGTAACGGCTGGTTTGTGATACCTTGCAGCCGGAGCGTGGCATTATACTATGGCTGCTCCTGACAATGCGGCAGCGTTTACCAATAGATAGTGAAATATTGCACAGGTAGCACTGGCTGTTTGGTTATACACTGACGATTTGAAGAGTGGTAAAAGGCATCATGGATACTGTGGAATCATATATTCCTCTGCTTCGGCGAGCCTCATGCGCCTTGCTGGTCAGCCTGACCTTTATGTTATCAGCTAGCTGCGGTGGAGGCGGTTCCGGAGGTTCCGGGGGGACTTCCGGCATTTCTGGATCTGTTGACGTTGACAGTGGCAGTGATGATAGCGGTAGCGGCGGTTCTGGAGGTGGTCAAGTGGAGACGAGCCCAGGGCCATCGGTTACGAGCGTGACCCCAACTACCATTACAGCTGATACTAGCAGTACATTCACTATTTCCGGCCAGTTTTTCCAGAGCGGCAATATAGCTGCCACTCTTGGTAATGACGATTGCACAGTTACGATATCCAGTTCCACCAGAGCAAGCGCTATCTGCCAGGGGCAAGACGCCGGTAGCGTCGTAAATCTGCTGGTGAAAAATGCTAATGGAGTAACGTTACGCTCCACTTCCATTACTGTCAGGCAAATCGTAATAAAACAGCTTGATGTAGCACAGGTTATATCTATGCCTACAGATGGCAGGTACCAGACCTTGACGCCGAACAGGGCGGCGCTGGTGCGAGCCTACGTGTACTCAAACGAGTCGCCTGACGTAACGATTACGACCAACGGCAGCACTACGAATATGAACTGCCCGGCAAGTTTTCCCTCAACCTTGCCCAGTGATGCGACGATTCGTTCCTATAATAAGGCTGATCATTGTTACAGCACGCTTAGCGCCAGCGAGGTGAGATCAGACCTGTCGTTCACCGTGGCGGCAGGAACGCAAAGGCAAAGCGCCGACCCGGATGTGGCCAGCAAGTCAACGATAAACATTAAGGTAGTACCCATTACCATTAACGGCAGAACCTCCACTGTGCCAAGCCTGAGCGAGATTGCAAGCAGGATAAAGTCGCGCATGCCTTTTGCTACGATTAACGTCACTCAACGAGCCGCCTGGGCTCCCAATGGAACATTCGATGACAATCTCGTTGGCACCAACAATGTCTGCTTGCCTGGTACTACAGTCGACACAAATGGTGATTTTGGTTGCGTTTTGCAACAATTGAATACACTACGCACCAGTGAGGTCGGCTCCAATACCGGCGATTCGCCACTCTATTACGGCTTGGTGCCTTATGCGGGCAACCTGGATAGCAGTTCGATAATCATTGGCCTGGGTTACCTTGCCAGTGGCACCGGGTTTAACAGTTTCAGCAGCATTGGCTTTGAGGGAAGTTTGAGCCAAAACGCCAACTATACAAACTTCCGCTGGTATATAACCATGTTGCATGAAATAGGCCATAATCTTAGTTTGCAACATGCGCCCTGCGGTATTGATGCTACTGCGGATGCGGGCAGTATTGACTCGTTTTGGTACACCCAGCCATGGGCCAACGCTAGTGGCGGCAAGTTAAGCAGTGCTGCCTTGTACGACCAGGAAAATGACACTTTTATTGATCCGGCCACTACTGGCTTGCAAACTGTAGACAAAGGAAGCGACATTATGGGCTACTGTGTGGGAGAGTGGTTCTCGGAATATAACTACCACAAGATTGCCAGTTATGCTGCCGGCATGTCGGTAGTGGTAGCTGGTATGAACTCGCCTCAAGTGGCGGCGATGGCGAGCAACCCGGCGCCAACGCAGGTACTGCGTATTTCAGGCAGCATATACCAGGATAAGGCAACCTTGCTGCCGATACAAAAAGGGATCTCATCCAGTGTCACGCCCGACGCAGGTGAGTACTCGCTGCTACTGAAAACCACTACTGGCAAGATTATTAAACGTCGTTTTAATGCTGCACAAATTGCAGATGGCAAGGCTAACAGCGCGTCGATTAATCTGATCGTACCTGATCCTGGTATCTTGGCAGGTATAGAGATATTACGCGACGGCCAGTCGATATACCGCAAACTGACGGCCGGCAGCAAAGTATCTGCCCTGAGAAATGGAGGTGGTGCCAACCTTAATGTCAGTGAACGCGAAGGCATGCTGCATGTTACCTGGAATCAACGATCTTACCCATGGTTGCAACTGGTACACGTTGCCAATGATGGTACGCGTACCGCGCTGGCATTACACGCCCAGGGCGGAAAAATAAAGTTGCCACTTGTTGGCTTGACAAGCGGTGGCAATTGGGAAATATCTTTGTCCGATGGGATAAACAGCAGCCTGCGGGTGCTAGACAGGAAATGACCAAACAAGCATACGATTTCAGTGCCGTCTGGATTATTACCTTTTTTTAATTAATTTCATACTACCCAATGGGGGCTGGGTAGAAGCTTGGGTGTGCGGCGCATCAGCGTTTTCCTGGTGAACCAGCTGCGGTTACGAATCTGCAGAACAGCGAATCTGCAAGATAGATTCGGCAAGCGCCAGGTCATCGCGCCAGGTTATTTTAGGGTTGGCCTCGTTGTTGAACACCAAACGTGGCGCGTGTCCCATAGCTTCAATAGCGCTTGCCTCATCCGTGACTCGAGCGTTTTGTTGCAGCGCCGAGCGTAACATGCCAACACGGAACATTTGTGGCGTTTGCGCCAGCCACAAACCGTCGCGAGGCAAGGTAGAAGCTACGCGCTGGTCAAGCAGGCTTGGCTGGCTACTGGCACGTTTCAAGGTATCAGCAAGCGGTACGGCCAGCAGGCCGCCCACAGCATCATCGCGCAATACGTCATACATGTTTTGTAAAGCCGCGCCAGACAAGCATGGACGTGCAGCGTCATGTACTAATACCCAGTCGTTTTCTGCCCAGCACATAGCATCAATGCCGTTGATCACGCTGCCGGCGCGACTGGCACCACCGCAATAGCGAACCTGCAGCTTATTTTCTGACCTGCCCGGCCAGTGCCAGGCGCTTCGTCTGGCCTCCCAATCATTATCGTCGCTGGCGAGCACCACGCAGACGTCGTCGATCCATGGTGCTGATAGCAGGCCGGCCAGACTATGCCAGATCAGTGGCTTGCCGCATAACATCGAGTACTGCTTGGGTGGTTCGTCATCCAAAGCCTGACTGGCAAAGCGGGAACCCCCACCAGCACCTGCCACCAGTGCATGGCAGATTTGCTTGCCACTCACAAGACAGTCATGGAGTTAATTAGCAGCTCTCAAAGATGGCGGCTATACCCTGGCCTCCACCTACGCACATGGTAACCAGAGCATATTTGCCGTTGATACGTTTAAGTTCGTGCAGCGCATTGGTAGCAATAATAGCTCCAGTTCCGCCGATCGGGTGCCCCAGAGCGATGGCGCCGCCGTTTGGGTTAGTTTTGGCTGGATCAAGCTCGAGCACTTTTGCTACGGTAAGCGCCTGTGCTGCAAAAGCCTCATTTGACTCAATGACGTCCATCTGATCAAGCGACAAACCAGCTTTTTTCAGGGCCATTCTGCAAGCCGGAATTGGTCCTTCACCCATGACTTCGTTAGGAACGCCGGCAACAGCGTAGGAAACCAGGCGCGCCATAGCTGTAGAACTATTGGAGGAATCAGCAGCGGCTAGTACCAAAAAGGCCGCGCCATCGTTGATGCCGGACGAGTTACCTGCTGTTACTGTGCCATCTTTCTTGAAAGCGGGTTTCATCTTGGCCAGCGTTTCTTCCGTAGTCCCTAGCCTGGGGTGTTCGTCGGTGTCAAAAACCACCTCTCCCTTGCGGGTTTGTTTAACAATCGGGACAATTTGCGATTTGAAGCGCCCTTCGGCAATAGCAGTGGCCGCGCGTTTTTGGGACTCGGCAGCAAAGGCGTCTTGCGCCTCGCGGCTAATGTTATATTTTTCAGACAGGTTTTCTGCTGTTATGCCCATATGGCCAACACCGAAAGGGTCGGTAAGAGTAGATAGCATGCCGTCGATGGCTCTTGCATCACCCATGCGCGCGCCTGAGCGCAAGGCGGGCAAAAGATAGGCGCCGCGCGACATTACCTCGACGCCTCCACCAATGCCGAGCTCAGCGTCACCGAGCATTATGTTCTGTGCAGTGCTGACAATGGCTTGCAGCCCGGATGAGCACAGACGGTTAACCTGCATGGCGACAGAATCACTTGGCAGGCCGGCCTGTATTGTCGCTACTCGTGAAACATAGGCATAGCGCGCTTCTGTGGGAATACAGTTGCCAACCGTTGCATAACTGATTTTTTGTGGGTCAGCGCCTGAGCGGCTAATGGCTTCCTTCATCACTTCAGCTGCCAGGTCAGCGGGTTCCATATTTGCCAAAGAACCGCCAAAAGACCCTACGGCAGTACGGACAGCGCTTAAGACAAGAACTTCTCTGTTCATGTTAAACCCCCAGAAATATAGACTGTCTACAAGATTTTTTCCTCGCGAAGGCAGTCATTCACGATCATGTCAATCTTCCTGATGCATACCCAAGGCTTGTAAAATCCCTTCCAGAGCATCCAGGGTAGCAAAATTAATTATAAGGTGTCCACCACCACGTAAATTAGTACGTAACTTCACATCGGCCCCCAAATGATCTGCAATCTCTTCTTGCAGGCGAAGCATGTCCTGATCGATTGGCGGGGATGATCTGATCGGCGTCTGGGCAATATCTATTGAGGGCAGGTCAAGTTTACCGGTTACTTTTTGATCGCCCCCTACGCTGATCGAAGTATCAGCAAATGCAGCCACGGCTGCACCAGGTTCTACCTCGTTCTCTTCGTTGTCTGATGGTTCATCCTCGCATGCGACTTCGCCAATATCAAGATCATTTTGATCTGAACCACTTACTTCTTCTTCTACAGGATTCAAAACCTCGCTAACCAGACGTTCGGACTCGCGCACGGATAACCGGTTATCGGCGATCGTAATGCCCAGTGATATCTGCTCTTCTTGCGGTAAAGGCAATAATGCTCGCGCATGCCCCATGTCCAGGCTGCCATCCATGACCAGGGCGCGCACATCAGATGGCAGTTGCAACAGGCGCAGCAAGTTGGATGCAGCTGAGCGTGATCTCCCTACGGCGTCTGCGGCTTCCTTGTGCGTCAGGTCAAATTCATCTATTAGCCGCTGCAAACCCAATGCTTCCTCTATAGGGTTGAGGTCATCACGCTGCATATTCTCGATCAACGACATGGCCAGCGCATGGCGGTCTTCAATATCGTGCACAATCACCGGGACTTCAGTCAAACCGGCCAATCCAGCTGCGCGCCAGCGGCGTTCGCCGGCGATTATTTCGTACTTCTCTGCCCCCGGCGTTTTTTCAACCATACGCACCAAAATGGGTTGAATGATGCCTTGCACCCGAATAGAAGCGCTTAATTCTTCCAGAGACTCATCATCCATCTGCATGCGCGGCTGAAACTTGCCGGGTTGCAGGCGGTTGATCGGCAAGTTTTCCTGGCGCTCGGTCGCAGTGTTGGGGCCGCCGGAAAGCAAGGTATCGAGGCCACGCCCCAGGCCCATTGCGGGGCTCATTCCACTACCTCCACCCTGTTATCATTGTTGGTGGACAACTGCATGCCGTTTATTATTTCGTCAGCCAGAGCTGCGTAGGCTCGCGCGCCGCGTGAATTTTTTTCATAGTAAGACGCCGGTTTGCCGTATGAAGGCGCCTCGGCCAATCGTACATTTCTCGGAATCATTGTTTGGTATACCTTTTTGCCAAAATGGATTTCCAGTTCACCTGAAACCTGCCTGGTTAACATGCTTTGCGCATTGTACATGGTGCGTAACAAACCCACAATTTCCAAGCTGGGGTTCAGGTTGGCACGTACCTTGCGCAAGGTTGAGACAAGATCTGACAAACCTTCCAGCGCATAGTACTCACACTGCATCGGGATTATGACGCCGCTGGCGGCGCTCAATCCGTTTAGGGTGAGCAAGTTGAGCGCCGGCGGACAATCGAGTAGCACCAGATCATAAGCTCCCAGCTTGTCAGACAGCGCTTCGTCGAGTCGGTATTCCCGCCTTGGCATCTCGATCAACTCTATCTCGGCGCCACCCAGGTCACGGTTGGACGGTAGCAGGTCATAACCAAAAGATGTAGTGATTTTGACACTTTCCATGCTGCTAAGTCCGAGCAGCATCTGGTAAATTGAATTGCCAAGACGTTGCTTATCAATGCCACTGCCGGTGGTGGCATTCGCCTGCGGGTCCAGGTCGGCAAGTAGCACCCGCACACCGCGAATTGCCAAACATGCAGACAGATTAATGGCGGTGGTGGTTTTGCCGACGCCCCCCTTTTGGTTGGTTATAGCCAGTATCTTCAATAAGTTTTCTCCACAATCAGCAAGTGACGTTCACCTTCAACGCCAGGTACGTTAAGTAATACCATGTTGCGTAGTTTAACCTCGGACGGGAGCAGCGCAATCTCATCCTGCGGGCAACGCCCTTTCATGGCTAACCAGAAACCACCGGGTGCCAGCAGGTGGCTGGTTAGCTGCACAGTTTTGTCCAGGCTGGTCAGCGCGCGGCTGACTATCAGGCTGAATGGCTCAGGCGGTTGCCATTTTTCCAACCGTGCTGATGTGGCTCGGGCGTTGGCAAGACGCAGTTCAATTATCGCCTGCCGTACAAAAGCAACTTTCTTGGCATTACTATCGACCAGACAAACCGATAACGATGGCATGGCCACTGCCAGGGGTATGCCTGGCAAACCGGCGCCGCAACCGGCATCCAGCACAGCGCCCCCATGGGCACAATATTGCTCTACCATTGGCATGATAACCAGCGAGTCAACCAAGTGCTGGCTTATCATTGCCGTCAAAGAGCGAACTGCAGTGAGGTTATAGGTTTTGTTCCACTTGTCAACGAGCAATAGATAATTTATCAAAAGGCTCTCTGCTTCCACTGACAAGCTGATGTCAGCTGCCAGCAGCGCACAGTGAAGTTCTGAGAGCAAGTATTCGACTGATCGCTGAGAGACTTGCATCATGCTCGGATTTCTAATCGTCTTTGTTCTCCTGGTTTCATACCCAGTACACCCTTGTCCCAACCGGCGATGACCTGCCCAGCGCCGAGCTGAAACCGAAAAGGCTCACGACGATCCAGGCTGGAATCAAATTT
>Ga0209562_1000007_pt1 | contig 144274 bp, 147 predicted proteins | sample WorMetvacBELIZE2_FD_187399 | JGI IMG/M metagenome (GOLD analysis project Ga0209562, IMG submission 187399) | Marine gutless worms symbiont microbial communities from Max Planck institute for Marine Microbiology, Germany - Olavius vacuus BELIZE.2... | ecosystem: Host-associated > Annelida >... | reverse complement strand
ACAGGCGTAAGATAAGATACAAAATGACAACTAAATCCCACCCAACCCATGCGGTGCCGGCGATGATCATTGCGAATAATATCAAGGGTTTTCACGGCTATATCAGTGCCTCTCAGAATGGAATTAGCTGCTGCCGCTGCATTTTCTACCATAGTACCGCTTTGTATCGCTTTGACACTATAGTCCTTCAAGCCTGCAAACCGAGAGGTCTAGTATGTTTCCATATGTAGCCTTCCCTGCTGGCGCATTTCGCGGGCCAACGACGGCCAATCTTTCCCATGACTTCGGCAGATCGAAGCCAGCGATTCCTGTACCCCAGTTTCCATTCCCTTCAATCCACATAGATATATATAGGTATCCGGATCATCAAGCCATTTAGCGATGGTATCTGCTCGACTCATCATGCGATCCTGAACATATTCTTTCGGTTGGTCAGGCTCGCGTGAGAACACAATTTCTTTCTCAATCAAGTCATCCGGCAGCTTCATCAGCGGCCCAAAATAGGGCAATTCGGCCTTGGTACGTGCGCCGAAAAACAGCAATATGCGACCTGAATCGTTCGCTTGCCGTTTACGACGGCGACGTTCAGTCATTGCCCTGAAAGGCGCAGAGCCAGTTCCCGTGCAGATCATAATGATGTTGGCTTCCGGATGGTTTGGCATCAGAAAAGTATTGCCAAAAGGACCCGTCACCTGTACTTCATCGCCCTTCTCCAGATCACAGACATAGTTGGAACAGAGTCCTTCAAAACGACCATCCTCATTATCCACAACAACGCGCTTAACAGTCAGAGACAAGTTATTGTGGTTGGGTCGCTCACCATCACGCGGACTTGCCACTGAATAAAGTCGCACCACATGGGGGCGCCCCTTGTCATCGACTCCAGGAGGGATAATTCCAATGCTCTGTCCTTCCAGAACGGGGAATGTGGTCTTTATAAAATCCAGTACGATATGATGAATATCAGACCCACTTCCTGAATCAGTGATGCGGAAGTTACCCGCTACTGTCGCAATCGCGGGACGCTCACGGGTATACACATTCAGAAAAGGATGCGCGGCAGAAAACGGTGGTAGAACCTTGCCTTCACCGCTGTGAGCTATTTCGAGAATTTTGTTGGCTTCAGATTCAACTGCCGGCTGCGGCACAGGCTCATCAGCAGGCGTTTGTGAGACTTCTTGCGCGCCTCCTGTTTCCTTCACGCTTCCCTGTTCTGGTAATTCTTCCCAGCTGAACTGCATTTCTAATGTATAAGCTGTAGTCACCATCCGCCAGTTATCGATCGCGCCTGTAGGACAGGGCATTATGCAGTCCATCCTCAAGTCACAAATATCGACATTAACGACATAATTGTCATCGTTATGGGTAATCGCATCAATCGGACAAGTTTCTTCACAGGTATTACAGCGAATACATATTTCAGGATCGATCAAGTGCTGACGTATGACCATGTATTTTTCCGGACAATAAAAGCGGGCGATAAAAATCGCCCCTGGGAAAGTCTCCTTTAGTCGTGAATTTTAACGTACTCAAAATCCCCAGTCTGTTGATTGATTCCAACCTTGGGGGCCGCAATCCAGCTGGCGTATTTTCCGGGTTCGTAGACAGGTTCCTTCATCAAATCGCGCAGGAAGCGCAAATCGTCAGCGCTTGGCAAAAACTCAACTTCTCGCTGCTGCCATTGCGTCTCGTCAAGTACATCTCCATTCGGAGCGATATGCAATCCACTATACTCACCAATCCTTCTATGAAACGCCTTGTGCGGCAAAGCAAGCTTAAAATCGATTCCGGTTTTGGCAATTGCTTTATTCCAGCGACCTACTCCACCTTGGGCATCCTTGTAATAGTCATCGCGCAAACGACAGTTGATCGCATTTAATGCAGGCTCGTCGACGTCTTTGAATTCACCATCGACCAGCTTCAATACAGGATAAGTGTCATCATACAACTGATGATCGTCCTCAATCTTCGTTTCCTGAAAGCGACCCTTCAAACCAGCTTCGAAAGACGCGGCACCATTGGTGGAGATCTCGGAACCGAACAGATCCAAGGTAACTGAAACATGGAAGTTCACCTTGCGCTGGATAGTTGGCAAATCGACCACACCAAGCTTGCGTACTGCTTCGACATCGTTGGGATCACTAATTCCCGCTTCGTTCATTGCACTGCAGGTTGCCTCAATAATGCGACCAACGCCGGTTTCACCAACAAACATGTGATGGGCTTCCTCGGTCAACATGAAACGGCAAGAGCGTGACAGCGGGTCAAAGCCACTTTGCGCCAGCGCTTCAAGCTGCATCTTGCCATCTCGATCCGTAAAGTAGGTAAACATGAAAAATGACAACCAATCTGGCGTCTCCTCGTTGAACGCACCCAGAATACGTGGCTTGTCCTTATCGCCTGATCGACGCTGTAACAACATTTCAGCTTCTTCCCTACCATCGGCGCCAAAATATTTCTGTAGCAGATAAACCATCGCCCACAAGTGACGCCCTTCCTCGACATTGACTTGGAACAGGTTACGCATGTCATACAATGACGGTGCTGTTTTGCCCAAATAACGCTGCTGCTCAACTGAGGCAGGCTCTGTATCACCTTGCACCACAATCAATCGGCGCAACAATGCGCGGTACTCACCCGGGACTTCCTGCCAGGCCGACTCACCCTTATGCTTTCCACAAGGTATGGTACGCCCTTCAACCTTTGGCGCCAGTAATATACCCCAGCGATATTCAGGCATTTTGACATGGTCGAATATAGCCCAGCCTTGTGGATCGACACCAACTGCTGTACGCAGATAAACTTCAGATTCATGAAATCCGTCAGGTCCGGCAGTCTTCCACCAGTCAATATAACCTGGGTGCCAGGCCTCCAATGCTTTTTTCAGGCGACGGTCTTCAGAAAGATTGATATTGTTCGGAATGAGATCGTCGTAATTGACTTCTACAACTGCATCATCAGTTATTGCTTCACTCATGGATATATCCTCACATAGTTATATTGTGGATTTGTACCGCTACTTTGTGCTTGAAAAAGGGCAGCGGTTATACCCTCTCAAAGTTATATTGTGGACGTGTGCCGGTACCGTACAGCTTCAGCGCTCCGCCGTCGGCAACCGCATTTGGCCGCTGGAAAATCCAGTTCTGCCACGCGCTCAGACGACCGAAGATCTTAGTCTCCATGGTTTCCGGGCCAGCAAAACGAAGATTCGCCTCCATACCGGTCAAGGCATCCGGTGAAAACGAGGCTCTCTCTTCAAGCAACAGGCGAATCTCTTCATCCCAATCGATATCATCATAGGCACAAGTGACGAGTCCTAGTCCAGCTGCCGTTTTGGCATACAGATCCTGACCAGTGAGCTTTTCTGCCTCGCTTACGCTGTCGGGTTCTCCGTAAAAACGGGTCTGCAACCGACTCAGGTTATTACTCATCAACATGGGGCCAAAGTTGAACGATGACAGTCGAATGGCCGGTGCCGGACGATCGTCACCCTCGAACTGACCATCGAGCATAAAGCTGCGATCAGCAGCAAAGATCAGCTCTGCAAGAAAACCGGTATAACAACTTCCTGGTCCAACCAGTGTTACCAAGCTACGCGAAGTCAAATCGACACGCTTTAATGTTCTTTTCCAATACAGCACGATTTCATTGACCAGCCAGTGATCCGCATACTTGACCAGCAGGTCTTCATAAGCGCTGATACGATCTGAATCACCCTTGGTCTGAAAGATCAAGGTACCCAATTCATTTTCATTGGTTCTCAAGTGCAAGATAGCATCATCAAATTCTCTAACCTGTTTGAGCGGCCAGAAATCAGCACCCTGTGCGGCCAGTTCTTCAATACCTGCGGGTGCATCCTGTTCAGGCCCTTTCAGGGTAATGGTTGCAGTGCGCAGTTTTCGATCGTTCTCAATAGTCAGGGTTTCATAACTGACAGAATTTTCACTAAAATTGCGCTTCAGCGGCGGCAAAACGATACCCTTGGCGTCTTTCGGGCGCACACTTTCAGCTGCAAACTGATGCGCTCGCTCGGCAACTGTGTCAACAAACTTGGATTTTGCTACAGATTCGTCAACCAAACGCCAATTCACCGCTTTTTCGCCACGCACGCCTTCCTCAATAGAGCTAAACATATCCGCCAGATCGCGGCGCACCTTACGCTTATCGACCACTCGGGTTAAACCACCTGTACCGGGTAACACCGCTAACAGTGGCACCTCAGGCAAAGCCACAGATGAACTGCCGTCATCTACCAGCATGATGTAATCGGTAGCCAGGGCCAACTCGTACCCACCGCCAGCGGAAGAACCATTTACTGCACACAGATAGCGCTGGTGTGAATTATCGGTGGCGTCTTCTATGGAGTTACGTGTTTCATTCGTAAATTTACAGAAATTCACTTTGTGAGAGTGACTCGACTGGCCCAGCATGCGAATATTGGCTCCAGCGCAAAACACTTTGTCCTTGGCTGATCCCATTACGACACAACCTATTTCAGGATGCTCAAAGCGCAAACGTTGAACCGCATCGTAAAGTTCGATGTCAACGCCTAAGTCATATGAATTTAATTTCAGTTCGTAACCTGGTTTCAGACCGCCACTCTCATCGACATCCATGTTCAGGTAGGCCACATCCCCGTCAAATGCTATTTTCCAGTGGCGGTACTTGTCAGTATGGGTTTGAAAATCTATCATTCGGGACAACCTCCGATATATAGGTAATCGTAAGATAAGTGCAGTATATTTCATTAGAGCTGAATTACCAATCCTATAATTGCAATATAATTCTTTTTCAGCTATCTCGATTTTCAGGATCAAAAATACAACCGGTAAGAGTTTAAGCACCGGCTAACGTCTTTCTGTTTCAGACCTTTTCCCGCACGATTGCGATCACCTGCCCCACATCAATGCACATTGTGCACAACGCAAGTCTTCCACCATTTCCGTGCAACTGGTCAGTTGCAGTGATCGCCAGGCGAGCACCACTCATGCCAAGTTTCATTAGCGGCGCCGGATTGAAAAGTGCATTCCCACAAAGCACTCCGGAACCTTTAGTACCGAGGCGATTGAGGTAATTGAAATTGACGATGTATTGCTGGCGAGCAGGCATTCATTCGAACACAGCGATTCCAGCTCGACAAACAAACCTTTCTTAACCTTGAGGTCCTCAACTATGGCTTCAATAATCAGGGAAGCAGACGCCAGGTCAGTGAGCGTGCCGACCGTTTTTCTTCGCTCGCTTTAGTCATCACGTTTTTCTTCCATATCACGCAGTTTGAAGCGCTGGATTTTGCCGGTTGCCGTTTTTGGCAATTCATCGACAAAACGGAACCACCGTGGGTATTTAAAAGGCGCGAGCGATTGTTTTACATGGTCCTTAAGTGCAACTGCCATTTCATCGTTGCCCTCGTAACCTTGTTTGAGAATGATATAGGCCACAGGCTTGATCAAATTTTCATTATCGGCTTTGCCAACCACAGCCGCTTCAAGTACTGCTTCGTAGGCCATTAGTGTTGATTCAATTTCAATAGGCGAAACATAAATACCACTGACCTTGAGCATATCGTCACTGCGGCCAGCATAAATATAGTAACCATCCTCATTGATTGAATACTTGTCTCCACTGCGAGTCCACTCACCCATGAAGGTATGGCGGCTCTTTGCGCGGTTGTTCCAATAGCAGTTGGCTGCAGTTGGACCACATATTTGCAGCTCACCCGTGACGCCCGGATCCGTCACTTCCTGCCCATTTTCATCTACCAGCCGGACTTGATAACCAGCAACCGGCTTACCCGTTGTGCCATAACTGATATGATCCGGACTGTTACTGAGGAAAATATGAAGCATCTCCGTTGAGCCAATACCGTCATAGATTTCACAGCCGAAACGCGCTTCCCAACGTTTACTCAATTCGGCAGGTAATGTCTCCCCCGCAGATGCACATAGACGAAGGTTTAACTCATTCTTTGTTGGCAGCGCGTCATAGTTCAATAAACCGGCATAAAGGGTGGGTACGCCGTAAAATATGGAGGGCTGGTGCTCACACAAACGCTGGCAGACCGCCTCTGGAGTCGGTCGCTCGGCCATTAGCACTGCTGTGGCGCCCACCGACATCGGAAACGACAGGCCATTACCCAGGCCATAGGCAAAAAACAGTTTTGCCGCAGAAAAAACCACATCATTTTCATTGATGGAAAGTGTTGGTCGGGCGTACAGTTCAGCCGTTTGAATCATGCTGGAATGAACATGAACCGTCCCCTTGGGCGCACCTGTACTGCCCGAAGAATACAGCCAGAAACACACATCGTCAGCCACCGTCGCGGCCACATCGCAATTTTCAGACTGGCCAGCAATTACCGTCTCTAGTGAGTTATTGTCATCAGCATCTCCACCGGCAACGATGATGCGTTCAAGCGCATCAACCTTGTCGAGTAAAGGCTGAAAGGTTTCCTGCAATGCCGCGGACACGATCGCGACCCTGGCGCGGCTATCACGGAGCATATATTCATAGTCTTTTTGTGTCAGCAAGGTATTGACCGCGACCGGAACCACTCCCACCTTGATGGCGCCAAGAAAAACAATCGGAAAATCAATCGTGTCATGCACGCATAATAAAATACGTTGCTCCAGCTCTATACCAAGCGATTTAAGCGCATTACCCACTTGCGATGTAAGTCGATCGAGGTCGTAGTAAGTGAATTCGCCGTGATCGGTAACGTAGGCCAGCTTGTTACCCCTGCCAGCGTCGAGATTTCGCTGGATGAGATCATGCGCTGCATTGTACTCGCGCGGAATATTCAAATTGGGCGGAGAAACCGAATGGTCTGCAGTGCTAAGTGAAAGCATATTTCCTCCTAATTGAACGCTATGTTGATCGGGTACGGTACCCTGCCGGTATTTCTTGATGCAGGCAGAAACCAGATATTTCATTGGACATCAGTAGGTGGCATTTAGCTTTTGCCATGCCACACTACAAAGGCCAGATGCTGGCGAGCTCGCCATATCCTCGCACATCCGCCGCTGGTAGTTTTCCCTCCTCTCCGAGAATCATTTCTGCAATGCCATTGCCACTTTTGACGATACGCAGCGATTGATAATTCGTATAGTACTCATTCTGTTTCCTCTGCAGGATTCGATTTCATATAACGGGAAAACTTTTCCCGCCAGTCATCTTCAATTCGTCGTGGTTTCGGCCCCTCAAGGTCAGACCAAATCATGGTTTGCTGGCTGAAAAAGCGCAAACCATTCTCTCCCCAGGCCTCAATGGCCAAATTGATAGAGCTGCCACCGAGCCGAAGTACACTAAGCTGGAATTCCAGTTCATCACCGTGCTGACTCGGCATCAGGAACTCCGCTTCTAGATGCCGCATTGGCAAACCTCTACGTCGTTCGTGAATCAGCTCTTCCAGCGCGACACCAATGCCTTCGGCAAGCCAATCTTCGACGATTTCGTTGCACAGCACCAAGTACTGCGGATAAAACACAATGCCAGCAGGGTCGCAGTGATGAAAGCGAATCCGCTTTTTCTTTTTAAAAATCATTTGCACACCATTTGTGAATCGATGAATTGATTGCATGCTGCAAGCACTGCTTCTGGCTGATCTTTATGTGGAGAATGTCGGCAATTGGGCAACTTGAGCAGAAGGGTATTGGGAATAACCCTGGCAATGCCATCAATTTGCACCATGCTGCCATATTCATCATTTTGCCCCTGAATCGCCAGCACAGGCACCTGAATCGCTGACAGGTATTCTTCAATGTTCCAGTGGAAGAAGTCGGAATGCAACCAGATGTCGTTCCACCCGATAAAAGCGGCCTCGGCATCATCATGAAAGCGACCTAGCCGATCTGGCAGATCCGTCGTTTGCCAGACCTCCTTAGCCTGAGCAATGCTATCGACCGTGATCTGCTCGACGAAGATATGCGGCGCCATGATTACAAGTCCTGATAATGCGGTTTCAGTACCGCCAGCGCAGATCAACGCAATCGAACCACCGTCACTGTGGCCAAACAGGATAGGCTTTTCCATTTCCAGCAAATCGATCAATCGAGGTAGAACCTTAAGGCCTTCATCGTGCATATAACGTACTGTTCTCGGCAACTTGGCCGGCCCTGAGCGACCATAGCCTGCGCGCGAGTAGGCGATAACTTCCGTAGCGGTGGAAGCAGCAAGCCGCTCGGGAAAGTCTTTCCACATTGCCACCGAACCAAGTCCTTCGTGCAGCATTACAATCGGCGGGTTACTTGAATATTCCTCGGGTCGCAGGCGGACGACTTCGAGACTGACGCCTTCGACGGTGTGAAATTCTTCGATACGATTTAGCATCCTAACGGGTAAAGTCGATGGCGCCGTCAGGTAGCAGGTAAAGCACGTATGCACTGCCATCGCTTACCGTAGGGTTGTGCGCGCTTCCGGGTGAATAGACCAACCAGCCTTTGCCCTGGCCATCGAATTTTGCATCGCCTCCCAACGGCATGATCATATCGATCTCACCATTGGGATGCGCATGGTGAGGGCCTACGATGTCACTCATTTCCACTACATCGACACTGAATCCATGGGTGCCCTGACCCGGTTTTATCACTCGGCCAAATTTAATGCCCCCATGCTCACGCTCACACATCCAGCCTTCCCCAACCGCCTGATGACAGGCACTTTCAATATATTTAAACAATTCCCCATCGGCCGAAACCTCATCATTGAGAAAGGCTTCCAGATCCTTATCCAAGGGCATGCCGACAATTTGCCGGGTGACTTCACTAATCAGGGTTTGAAATTTTTCTGCATTCATTGCAAAACTCCTCAATACATTTATGCATACAACGATGACGCATCAGCAACGTCACTCGAAAAATTGGTCAACAAAGCGGGACCAGCCTGTACCACATAGCGTCAATGGTAGAACAATAAACCCCTCAGGTTGTCCAGTTCTTCACCCCCGCCAGCTCTTCCCGGACCACCATGAAGCCAATATCGAATCACCCCTTTGGGATCAGGAGCAAGGCAGAGAGAAAATTTTGTTGAAGGAAATATACGACTGGTTAAGATTTACACGTAAAAAATCCGAACTAACACAAGGTTTGGGGTGAGTAAGGTGTTTATATATAGAGAAGCACCGAAAAACAAACGAAAACAGTGGGCATGGCATGGGATTGACGGTAAAAACAAATTTAGGGGCGCTTTTGTCAGAATTCTGCAAGGATATACAAAAAAGTGTAGAAGTTCAGGCTACGTCTTAGGTTACAACCCAATCATGGATAGAGCCCTCGCATGGAACGTGCTTCTAGTATGCGACGACAAGCAACCTCATAAACGGCTGTGCGTAAATTAATGGCGTGCGCTTCGGCGCTTTCCCATGCAGTCTGAAAGGCATCGGTTAAGGCGCGATCAAGACGGGAGATAATGTCACTTTCAGTCCAGAAAAAGCTTGAGGCGTTTTGCACCCACTCGAAATAAGATACGGTAACGCCGCCAGCGTTAGCCAACACATCAGGCACAATCACAACGCCTTTTTCTGCCAATATGTCATCGGCATCCGGCGTAGTTGGACCATTTGCTCCTTCAACCACCAAGCGTGCCTGAATCTTGTCAGCTTCTTCAATCATTATCTGCCCTTCTAGTGCTGCTGGCACAAGCACTTCGCAATCCAGTTCCCAAAAGGTTTCGTGACTTATAGATTCTACGCCTGGAAAATCTTCCAATGCGCCACCCTGTTGTAAATGGTCGCCAAGCGTAAAAGGATCAATTCCCTCTGGATTGAAAATGGTAGCGTCCTTTTCCGAAATTGCCACAACCCTGGCCTGTGCTTCGGCGAAAGCGCGGGCCGCCGCATCGCCAACATTACCAAATCCTTGAATTGCAACACGCGTGCCTACCATTTGTAAATTGATTCGTTTCATTGCCTCACGCGCCATCATATATACACCTCGTCCGGTGGCATCATGCCTGCCCAGCGAACCTCCTAGCGCAAGTGGTTTGCCGGTCACTACACCAGTGCGTGTGGTGCCAGTATTGACTGAGTAGGTATCCATTATCCAGGCCATCACTTGCTCATTTGTGTTTACATCCGGTGCTGGAATGTCGCGTTCAGGCCCAATGATCAAGCCAATTTCAGATGTATAGCGCCGTGTAATTCGCTGTAGTTCAGGGGTTGTATACAACTTTGGATCAATGCGTATGCCGCCTTTGGCTCCGCCATAAGGCAACCCAATAGCAGCATTTTTGATGGTCATCCAACCGGCCAGCGCCATAACCTCTGAAAGCGAAACCTGTGGATGAAAGCGGATGCCACCTTTACCAGGGCCACGTGACAGATTATGTTGTACGCGATAACCCTCGAAATGTTCGATGCTGCCGTCGTCACGGTGGATTGGCACATCAACAATCAAACAACGCTTGGGGCGGCGCAAGGTATCAACCCAGACAGACAGAGGGCCGAGATAGGGCAAGACACGCTCAACCTGCGCAAGAAAAATATCCCAGGGGCCAAGTTCAGCAGGGTTAAGGTAAGAGGGAATATTGCTAACTACAGGGTTGTCATTTAATTGCGTCACTTTTGCCTTTCCGTTACGAATAGTCTTGATTATCCAAGCTCGCCATAACCGCCACCACCTGGGGTAGCCATGATGAAGCAGTCGCCAGGCTCGACTTGCACTTCGTGGTTACCGGTCAGCGTTTCATGTCTGCCATCGGCGCGCATGATAGTGTTATAACCAGGTAGCCCCGGTTCTCCGCCGGCAACTGAGAATGGTCGGCTAATGCGATTCGAAGAGAGTACGGTGACCGTCATCGGCGCGAGAAAGCGCAGCTCGCGCACAATGCCATCGCCACCATGATGCCGGCCCGCGCCTCCTGAGCCGTGGCGGATAGAAAGAGATTCAACGCGGACCGGGAAACGATCTTCCAGCACCTCCGGATCGGTCATGCGGGTGTTGGTCATGTGACTGTGCACGGCACTGGCACCATGAAAGCCCTGTCCATCAATCATGCCGGCACCAGTGCCGCCGCACAGCGTTTCGTAATTCTGAAACTGCTCATTGCCATATACAAGGTTGTTCATAGTGCCTTGTGAGCCAGCCAGGACGCCTAGCGCTCCGTAGAGCGCATCGGTCACCGCTTGGGAGACTTCAGTGTTGCCGGCAACTACCGCCGCCGGATAGCTGGGATGCAGCATACAACCCTCGGGCACAATGAGTTCAATGGGCTTCATGCAGCCCTCGTTGAGGGGTATATTGTCACCGACTAGGGTGCGCAACACATACAACACTACCGAGCGACAGACTGCCAGCGGCGCATTGTAATTGCCGACATGCTGCGGGGACGTACCGTTGAAATCGATGCAAGCATTGCGGGAGGAATGATTAATATTAATCTTCGTACAGATATTCATGCCTTGGTCCATGTTGTAGGTAAACTGACCATCCGTGAGAGCGTCAATAACCCGTCTGACTGATTCCTCGGCATTGTCCTGCACATGCTGCATGTAGGCGTGCACGACATCCTGGCCGAATTGCGCGACCATGCGATGTAATTCACGCACGCCGGTTTCATTGGCAGCTATTTGGGCGGTCAGATCGGCCAGATTTTGATCAATATTGCGGCAGGGGTAGGGGCCGCAAGTAAGCATTTCGCGCGTTTCCTGTTCGCGCAATCGTCCCGCTTCGACCAGCATGAAGTTATCGATGACTACGCCTTCTTCTCCGATATGACGACTGTCCGGCGGCGATGAACCTGGCGTTTTACCGCCGATATCGGCGTGATGCCCACGCGAAGCGACCAGAAATATGATTTTATTGCCATTAGCATCAAACACCGGCGTCATCACTGTCACATCGGGTAGGTGAGTGCCGCCATTATAGGGGTTATTCATCATAATGACATCGCCGCGACGCAGCCTGCCCTCGTTCTGCCGCAGCATGATGCGCACACTCTCGCTCATTGCTCCCAAGTGCACCGGCACATGCGGTGCATTGGCGACCAGGTTGCCCAGGGAATCGAACAGCGCGCAGGAAAAATCCAGCCGTTCTCTGATATTGACAGAGTAGGCGGTGTTGGTCAGCGTCACACCCATTTGCTCGGCGATGGACATGAACAGGTTATTGAACACTTCCAGCATCACCGGGTCGACCGCTGTGCCGATGGCTTCCTGACGTTCCAGAGGCGCCACTCGTTCAATTAACAGGTTGCCGCCGGCATGAACCCTGGCGCGCCAGCCGGTATCGACGATATTGGTGCCAGTATCTTCGATAATAATCGCCGGACCGGCAATCTCTTCGCCGATAGCCAAATTTTGACGGAGTACCAATGGTACGTCATGCCACTGTGACGCGCTGTACATTTTGGCCTTCACGTTGTTCCCAGATGGCGTCGAAGTACTTTCCGGGGTAGTGGTCATTATCTCAGGTGTGCCTTCAGCAGTTTTTGCTAGGCGATCAGACAAGACTTCCTGCTCACCTGTAGCACCAATCGCTTCAACACTCAGCCAGTCGACGATTAATCCTTCGGTCTCAGGCGCAAAGCCAAAACGTTTCCGATGGGCCTCGGCAAAGTCCTCAGACATGCGCGCCGCCGAATCAAAAGTTACCGGCAAGGTTTGCTGTGAGCCTTGCGTGCGAACATGTGCGATACGTACCAACGTAATATTTTCTGCCTGAATGCCTTGAGTGATGACCTCGTCTTTAGCTTCCATCGCCAGTGATTTCAGGGCCTGTTGCGCCGCCTTGACATCATGAATGGGCCTGTCCCACTGACGCTCGCGCATGGCACGGATATCCGCCAAACCCATGCCAAAGGCCGATAGTACGCCAGCAAAAGGATGGATGAAGATACGCGTCATGCCCAACGCGTCAGCAACCTGACAGGCATGCTGGCCACCGGCACCGCCAAAACAGTTTAAAGTGTACTTCGTGACGTCGTAACCACATTCAACGCTGATTTTCTTGATTGCATTCGCCATGTTTTCAACGGCGATACGTAAATAGCCCTCGGCCAGTGCTTCCGGACTGCGCGTAGATTCGCCAGTTTCAGAGGCTATTTGCGAGGCAATAGTTTCAAGACGTTGTCTGGCGACCTCGACATCCAGCATTTCATTACCGTTAGCGCCAAAGACATACGGAAATTGTTGGGGCTGAATTTTGCCTAATACTACATTGCAATCAGTGATCGTCGCCGGCCCGCCTCGACGGTAGCAAGCCGGCCCTGGATTGGCGCCCGCGCTCTTAGGCCCCACCTGCATGCGTCCATTGGCATAGGTCAGAATAGAGCCGCCGCCCGCGGCAACCGTATGAATATGCATCATCGGCACCCGCATACGCACGCCCGCCACTTCAGTGTCCAAAGTGCGCTCATAACTACCGGAAAAATGGCAAACATCGGTCGAGGTGCCGCCCATATCGAAACCGATGAGATTGTGATAGCCAGCGGCCTGCGCGGTGCGCGACATGCCGACCACGCCTCCGGCCGGGCCGGACAGGATTGCGTCCTTTCCCTGAAAGAGTCGAGCGTCGGTGAGACCGCCATGGGACTGCATAAACATCAATGCCCGACAGCCTCCCTGACTAGCTTCCAGGGCATCATGCACCTGTTGCACGTAGTTTCGCAAAATCGGTGATAAATAGGCATCAACCACCGTAGTATCACCACGGGCTACCAGCTTGACTAGTGGACTCACCTCATGGCTGAGCGAAACCTGGTCAAACCCGATATCCTTCGCCCAGACGCCAATCTGCCGTTCATGGGCGGGATAGCGATAGGCGTGCATCAGGGCAACCGCCACGGATCGAAACCCCTGTTGCCAGGCATCGACCAGCGCAGCCTGCACCTGTTTGGCGTTAAGCGGAGTGATGACCTCCCCATTGGCGGCCAGGCGTTCTTCCACCTCTACGGTTTTGGCGTACAGGGGATCGGGTAGGGTAATATTGAGGTCAAATAAATGGGGACGATTCTGGTAACCGATTGTTAACAAGTCGCCCATGCCCAGGGTAATCAACAGCAGCGTCCTTTCGCCCTTGCGCTCCAGTAGGGCATTGGTCGCGACGGTGGTTCCCATCTTGACGGCGCCAATCAAACCAGCGGGAATGGCCGCATCAGCGGGCAGAGACAGTAACTCGCGAATGCCATGTACCGCTGCATCGCTATAGCGCTCCGGATTTTCCGAAAGAAGTTTGCGGCTAACCAGTCCGCCATCAGGCCGCCGCGCGACTATGTCGGTAAATGTGCCACCGCGATCAATCCAGAATTGCCATGATAGATTTTTCATTCTACCGTTGCGCATAGAGTGGTTCCTTGTTAGGCGCGTAATGCAGGCGCGTATTGCTTTTGGCAAAGGTATGAGTAAAATATTAGCATTATATTTTGATTAATTGCAACATAATGTTGACATTTTGTTAATAATTTCATAGCATCAAGTTTCCTTGTTGAGGCGCTGTTTTGTAGGAGAGCGGAATGAAAGACAAGGCACACGGAGCGCAGAATGCTGGACATATCATCAAGATAGACGGGCATTCGAGCACAGCGTAACCAATCAATCAGTGTTTCCTTAGGTGTTGTAGAGCAGGCAAGGGGAAGGTCTAACAAGACTTATAAAACGTCAACTGGAATTAACTCTTAGCTAAAAAAACTGGAGGATAATCATGAAACACATACAAGATCACCTCGCTACCCTAATCTCTGGCGCAAGCGCATTGCCCATAGCTGTTTCGGCAATGCTGGTAGCGGCGCAGGCTGTTAATGCGCAAACCTGGGAAATGCCCACGCCCTATCCAGACGCGACCTTCCACACAAAAAATATACGCCAGTTCGCTCTGGATGTTGAAAAGGCCAGTAATGGAAAATTCAAAATCAATATCCATTCTGCGGGTTCACTGTTCAAGCACCCGGAAATTGCAGGCGCGGTGCGTAGCGGGCAAGTCCCTATTGGTGAGTTTTTTCTCTCACGCTTGAATAACGACAATCCGGTTTTTGGGGCAGATTCATTGCCATTTTTAGCCACCAGCTATGATGACGCCAGGAAGCTGTGGCGAGTACAACGACCCATCGTCGAGAAACTGCTTGATAAACAAAACATGCAGGTGCTATACGCAGTCCCTTGGCCTCCCCAAGGGCTATACACCACCAAGCCGGTTCGCGATGTTGGCGATTTGGCTGGATTAAAATTCCGCGCCTACAACTCCACCCTCGAAACATTTGCCCACAAGGTAAAAGCAGCTCCAACTCAGGTCGAAGTGCCCGACATTCCCCAGGCGTTTTCAACGGGCCGGGTGGAAGCAATGATTACATCATCTTCTACCGGCGTTAATTCAAAATCTTGGGACTTCCTGTCGCATTACACCGACATACAGGCCTGGATTCCCAAGAATATCGTCGTTGTCAACAAGAGAGCGTTTCGTCGCTTGGATAAGGGTATTCAAACAGCTGTGTTAGAAGCTGCTAAAGAAGCAGAAAAGCGTGGTTGGGAAATGAGCCAGATGGAAACGCATAAGCAGACCGATACCTTGGCTAAAAACGGACTCAAGGTGAGCAAGCCAACTGATGCGCTGATGCAATCGCTAAAATCCATCGGTACAGAGATGCTGTCCGACTGGAAAAAGGCTGCCGGCAGCGATGGCGAAAAACTTCTGAAAGGCTTGTAACCCCAGAATATAGCTTGTGTAACCCCAAGAAGGTATTCGGCAAGTAGCAAGTATAATAACTCCCCGGACTGTACTTGCCGAGACCAAAATTGATTTGGGAGGAAGCTATGCGCAAAGTGCTTGACCGGCTATACCAATTCAGCGGCATCTTGGCCGCTGCCCTGATCGTTGGGATTGTCGCCATAGTCTTTGCGCAGGTTTGTCTGAATTTCACCGACAAAGTACTAGTAGCTACCACTGGCAATCCACTAGGTCTAACCATACCTTCTTACTCGGATTTTACCGGATATTTCCTGGCCGCGTCGTCTTTTCTAGCGCTGGCCTATACGCTCAGAGTGGGCGGACACATTCGAGTCACCCTGATTACTCGTTTGTTAGGGGCACGTACAACCGCTTGCTTTGAAGGTCTGACGCTTGCCTTGGCTCTAGTTATTACCACCTTTGCCACCTATTACGTATTTTTGCTTATTTCTGAAAGCTATGCTTATGGTGATAAGAGTCCTGGAATGATCCCGGTGCCACTGTGGTTGCCGCAAACGCCGGTGGCGCTTGGGCTACTGATTTTAAGTATTGCCCTACTTGATGATTTAGCCGGAGTGATACGTGGAAAACAGCCGAGCTATCACGGCAGGGAAGAAAACCTGATGAGTGAGGAATAGGAGAAAAACGCGTGTCCAGTTTTACACTGACGCTGATATTGCTGGTCTTGCTGTTTTTGCTGCTGGGTTCGGGAGTATGGGTTGCCTTCTCACTACTGGCCTTAGGCTCTACGGCCATTTTAATACATACCGAAACACCTTTGGGACTGGTCATGGCGACGACCTTGTGGGGGCATAGCAACTCCTGGGCATTGGCGGCATTACCTCTCTTTATTTGGATGGGCGATATCCTGTACCGCTCCAAGATGACCGAAGATATTTTCACAGGGCTATCACCGTGGGTCAATCGCCTGCCGGGAAGGTTACTGCACGTTAACATATTGGGCTGTGGCCTGTTTGCTGCCGTGTCAGGTTCGTCTGCGGCAACCGCAGCCACCATCGGTAAACTATCAATTCCCGAACTGACCCGGCGCGCTTACCCGCCAAAGATGATCATTGGAACCTTGGCTGGCTCGGCGACTTTAGGATTGTTAATTCCGCCGTCGATCATTCTGATCGTTTATGGCGTTGCGACAGAACAATCGATTGCCCGTTTGTTCGTCGCCGGTGTGTTGCCGGGTATCTTGCTCATGGCGTTATTCTTTGGTTACTTGATACTCTGGTCGTTGCTAAACCGCCATCAGTTACCCGCAGAAGACCGGAGCTATAGTTGGAAAGAGAAATTATACCGTGCCAGGCGCCTGATTCCAATCATCCTGTTGATTGTCGGAGTTATCGGCTCGATCTATAGCGGTATTGCCTCACCCACTGATGCTGCAGCGGTCGGGGTAGTGGTCGCCCTGCTGTTATCCTGGGCTAGCGGTTCGCTCACCCGGCAAAGTTTTGCCGACGGTTTAATGAGTGCCACCAAAACATCATGCATGATTGCATTTATTCTTGCCGGGGCATCTTTTCTAACCGTTGCCATGGCCTTTACCGGCATTCCTCGCTTGCTGGCTGAGTGGATAAGTACTATGGGCTTATCGTCTTACGAATTATTGGCGGTCCTGGCCATTTTCTTTGTTATTATGGGCTGTTTCCTGGATGGCATATCGGTGGTGGTGCTCACCACCTCTGTTATCATCCCGATGGTTGAGCAAGCCGGAATTGATCCGTTGTGGTTTGGCATTTTTGTTGTCATAGTGGTAGAAATGTCGCAAATAACTCCACCGGTCGGCTTTAATCTGTTTGTGCTCCAGCCATTAACCGGACGTAATATTCTGGAAATTGCCCGGGCGGCCTTGCCATTTTTTTTATTAATGCTAAGCGCATTGATAATCATCACCGTAGCACCAGAGGTTGTCACTTTTTTACCTGATCTAATGTGAGCACCGTGAAAGATAATAATAAATCCAAATCCAGAACAACCGGTGGAGAGGACGAACTCGCAACACAAGCTATTGTCTCCTCTGCGCATTTGGCAGACGCCTCCGAGTGGTGGCAACTCAGTGAGTTCGAATACGCGTTGACCATGACCTTCAACGCTTTTTCACGCTGGATGACCCACTGCATGGCTGCCGTTGGTTACAAAGACTTCAATCCGCTGGACATTTTGATACTTCACCATGTAAATCATAGGGATAAAGCAAAACGTCTGACTGATATTGCATTTGTCCTTAACATTGACGACACCCACACCATTAATTACGCCATGAAAAAGTTAATCAAGGCAGAGCTGGTCATCGGTCAAAAGGCGAGACAGGAAGCCTTTTACCAAACTACGGAGTTGGGCAAGCAGGTTTGCGATAAATATCGAGTTGTTCGTAGAAACTGCCTACTGAACAATCCCGCAGGAATTGCCGGGTATAAATTTGATGAAGTACGCCATTTAGCGATGATGATGCGTAGCTTGTCTGGCCTTTACGATCAAGCCGCACGCGCGGCGGCATCGCTGTAGCGCTCCGGATTATCCAAAAGCAGTATGTGAATAGCCATAAAGTCTGAACTTCTAAAAGTGAGTGGACCTAAATAGGGGATGGTTACACATAGAAGTCCAAATAAATATAATCTGTAGAAGCTCCGGCCAGCTATATGCCTACTGTACTGTCTGTATTCATCAATTCGAGTGCTGGGTCTTTTGCAAACGCGTCATCAAGGTGAATGAAACCAGGCCAGCTATGGCAATGCCCGCCGCCATGGCGGTTGGCGTGCCGGTGTAAAAATGCCCAACCAGGACGCCGTGTAGTGATGCGATCAGCATCTGTATGGCGCCAAACAATGCTGAAGCGACGCCTGCCATATGTGGAAAAGGTGCCAGTGCTGAGACAAGCGTCAGAGGCATCACTATGCCGACTGCCATCATGAAAAAGAAGTGCGGTACGATGATGTTGAAAACTGTATGCCAGCCTAACATGCTAAGTATGAGCATGGTCACACCAGCGATAGCGCCCAGCGTGCAGCCTGCGCTGATGAGCGCCAATGTTGAGTGGCGTTTGAGCAGTCGCGCAGACAGTTGCGAACCAACAATAAAGCCAACTACGATGACAGCGAATAAAAGCGCATATTGCTGCTTGGATACACCCAGGTAAGCAATCAATACAAATGATGAACCTGATAAAAAAGAAAACAGCCCGGCGAAAATAAAGCTGCATATTAAGGTATGAAGTCTCCATACAGAGTGCGCCATGACCGTGCAGTAGTTTTTAAAGAGTTGTTTGATCTGTAGCGCCGCCAGGTTTTTGTGTGGAAGGGTTTCGGGCAAACCAAAGCTGATGACACCGAGCGCGATAACGCCATACATCATTAAAAACCAAAAATTGGCTTCCCAGCCATACAGGATGGTGAGATAACTACCCAATATTGGCGCCAGTGCTGGTGCAAGAGCCATGGCGGATGATATGTGTGACATCATGCCGCCAGATTCGGCGGGCGGATACATATCCCGGACAATAGCGCGACCCAACACAGGGCCCGCGCAGCCGCCCAGGGCTTGAAGTAAGCGAATGGTAATTAATGCTTCAATGGATGCGGCGAACACAGCCAGTGCACTGCTAACCACAAACAACGCCATGCCTATTTGTAAAACTGGCTTTCTGCCGAAACGGTCTGACAGTGGGCCATAAATCAGTTGGCCTAGTGCAAAGCCAATAAAATAGACACTAAGCGTGAGTTGTACTTTGGCAGAGTTGGTGTCGAAAGCCTCCGCAATGGTTGGTAGGGCAGGCAAGTACATATCCGTTGCAACTGGCCCAAGCGCAACGAGTAATGCGATAAACAATAATGTTCTTATGGCGTGGGCAGATTGCATTTGAGGTGTTTTTGAAATATGAATGGCACGTCACCACTCAAAGACACTGCACCCAATACTGAATATAAGTTTCCAGATAACTGTAAAAGGTTTGTGCCGCTGGTGAGAGAGTGTGTCCTTTGCGACAGAACACGTAAAAATCACGCTTAACCACCGGGTCTTTGATAGGCAACATACATAAGCCATATTGCTCAACAAGCGATTTGGCATAGGGAATACACACGCTGATACCTAAATTGGCGTGCACCATTGATATAGCGGTGGACATAAAGGTGACTTCTGTATAGGGAGTAACATTGCGCGCTGCCTGCTGGAGTTCCAGCGATAGACGTTCGGTAAATTGCCCACGCAAAGCTATAACTGGGTAATGCGCCAAGTCTGACCAGAGAACCATTTTTTGCGCTGCGAGCGGGTGATCATGACGCAAGGCGGCCATAAAGGGCAAGTTTACCAGGAGATGAGAAGCCACCTCAGCTCTTTGCTCTCTGTCAGGCCCTATACCAAAATCTACAGCACCCGAGAGAACACGTGGAATTACGCTTTCTATCATTGTGTCATGCAATTGGATGCTGATGTCTGGATAAGCGGTTTGAAACTCGGCTATGACTGATGGCAACAGGGTGCATGCCATAAGTTGCGGCACCGCAACACGAACAACCCCCTTTTTGAGATTCTTGATTTTTTTGGCCTCATCTAAAATTCCATCCAGGTCTTGCAAGGTTTTGTCAATCAATGGATAGAGTTCCCTGCCCACATCAGACAGTTCCAACCTGCGCGTGCTGCGATTGACAAGTTGCAGGTCTAGTGATTGTTCCAGCTCCTTGATGAGACCAGACAAGGTGGATTGCGAAATAAACAGTCGCTCAGCAGCGCGGGTGAAGCTGCCAGCGCGTGCAACAGTGATAAGCGCACGCAATTGTTTGAGCGTAACACTCATATCAATATATAGGTTAATACGATAATTGCATTAATATAATCTGTTTGCATCATAAATTCTATTCTATTACCATGGGCAATAAGTGACAAGGCCACTTCAAATATAATTTTTTTGCGATCTCACCATGTCAAAACAATTTGCTTCAGTAGCTGATCTGGAAGAAAAAGAAACCACTTTTGCACAACTGTCCCAGCATTGCTGGGCCTACACCGCTGAAGGAGACCCCAACACCGGGGTCATAATTGGCGATGACGCGATATTGATTTGCGACACGCTGGCCACCCCCGCCATGGCAGCATGCCTTATTGCTGAAATTCGCAAGTTCAGTAACCTGCCCATTAAATATGTGGTGCTGTCTCACTATCATGCCGTGCGAGTATTGGGTGCGAGTGCCTATGTTGCAGAGGGCATGCAGGAAATCATTGCTAGCCGCGGCACCCATGAAATGATTGTGGAGCGTGGTGAGCAGGACATGCAATCCGAATACGACCGTTTCCCGCGTTTGTTCCAGAATTTTGAATCGGTGCCCGGACTGACGTGGCCGACCATGGTGTTTGATACGAAAATGTCCCTGTGGCTGGGGGATGGGCTTGAAGTGAACATCATGCATTTGGGCGGCGGCCACACGAAAGGCGATACCGTTGTGTGGATACCATCAGAAAAAGTTTTATTTTCGGGTGATTTGATTGAAGCGGATGCCGCCTGTTATACCGGTGACGCCCAACTTGAACATTGGCCTGCCACCCTGGATGCACTGGTGGCACTGAAGCCAGAGAAGATAGTTCCTGGCCGTGGCCCGGCACTCGATACACCGGAAAAGGTTCAGACAGGGGTGGCGTACACACATGATTTTGTGAGCACGTTATATGCTGCCGCGAAGGAAGCGGTGGCACAGAATATGGACTTGAAAAATGCCATGTCGCATGTGCGCAAGGCTATGGATCCCAAGTTTGGGCATGTGTTTATTTATGAACACTGCCTGCCTTTTAATGTGACACGGGCAGTGGACGAAGCTAGTGGGGTCAAACATCCACATATTTGGACGGCCGAGCGCGACAGGGAAATGTGGCACGGTCTGCAAGAAGGTTAGCCTTCATTGTTCAGCACTATAGTGTGCATGGTCCAAGCGGCTCTAATCTCCCTTTCTAAATGTTACGGTTTGTCCTGAACGCAAATGTTACAAACCTACAACTACCCCAAATACGCATTTCATCTGCCGCCTGAGCTTGCCAAGGGCACAACTAATAGATATCCGGTTGTGGTCGTTGGTGCCGGGCCGGTAGGGCTGGCAGCGGCAATTGACCTGTCCCAGTCTGGCGTACCGGTGGTGTTGGTCGATGAAGATGACACTGTGTCCATTGGCTCTCGGGGGGTGTGCTATGCCAAGCGCACGCTGGAAATTCTGGACCGCCTTGGGGTGGGTGATGTGTGCGTCAACAAAGGGGTGACATGGAATATCGGACGCACTTTTTTTAAAGAACAAGAGGTCTATCAATTCAATTTACAGCCTTCTTTGGATCAAAAGCGGCCGGGCATGATCAATCTGCAGCAATATCATCTGGAAGAATTTTTGGTGCAGCGTGCTCAGGACCTGGATACACTCGACTTGCGCTTTAAAAGCAAGGTCGTGTCGGTGAAGCCCGAGGGACAGTATGTGCAGGTGGAAATTGAAACTCCTGAAGGCTCATACCATGTGAACACCGAATGGTTGATTGCCGCCGATGGGGCACGCTCTCCTACTCGGCAAATGCTGGGCCTGGACATGGAGGGCAAGATTTTCCAGGATCGGTTTTTGATTGCCGACGTGAAGATGAAGGCAGATCATCCCGCCGAGCGCTGGTTTTGGTTTGACCCGCCCTTTCATCCAAACCAGTCCGTGCTTTTGCACAAACAGGCCGACAATCTATGGCGCATTGATTTTCAACTGGGTTGGGATGCCGACCCGGAAGAGGAGAAAAAGCCAGAACGGGTTATCCCCAGAATACAGGCCATGTTCGGCGACAACCGCGAGTTCGACCTGGAATGGGTGAGTGTATATACCTTCCAGTGTCGGCGGATGGAGTCGTTTCGTCATGGCCGGGTGTTCTTTGTCGGTGATTCAGCGCATCAGGTTTCGCCATTTGGGGCACGTGGGGCAAACTCTGGTATTCAGGATACAGATAATCTGTGCTGGAAACTCAAGCTGGTCATGCAGGGCAAGGCGACAGAGAATCTGCTTGACAGCTACAACGAGGAGCGCTGTAGCGCTGCCGACGAAAATATACTTAATTCAACGCGATCAACGGACTTTATCACCCCCAAATCGACTGTGTCGCGTGCTTTTCGCAATGCCGCACTGGCGCTGTCGCGTCATCATGACTGTGCGCGATCCTTGATTAACTCGGGTCGTCTGTCGGTGCCCGCGTATCTCACGTCCTCTTCACTCAACACGCCAGACGGGGATTCATTTGTCGGCAACATGTTGCCCGGTGCTCCCATGATGGATGCGCCAGTAAAACAGCGGCAAGACAATGTGTGGTTGTTGGATCAGCTGGGCGGAGAATTCGTTTTATTGCATTATTTTGCATCGGATGAACCCATGCCAATACAGCCATCAACACAATTCCTGGAGGACGTGCGCACTCTGAACAATCAGGTAGTGGCCGTGCGCTCGATTGGCATCATTTCATCCACCATTGAGAAAAATTACAGGCATCTAGAAGCGCACTTAGACATGCTGAGCGATGACAGGCAGGTGTTTCAAATGCATTACGATGCAAAGCATGGTACTACCTATTTGATACGCCCCGATCAACATGTATGCGCTCGTTGGCGGGTGTTTGACATTAAACAGGTGGGCGAAGCCCTGCAAAAATTTTTGGCCTAGAACACAGGGAGTATGGCATGGCACTTAATATTCAACCCAACTTTTCTGAACCGGGACAACGTTATTTCCACGCATTTTCTGCAGGCGATGATTTTTATCAACTGCTAATAGATAGCCATCGCGACTTGAGCGATGAAGAAAGCTTGGCGCTGAATTGCAGGCTGATTCTCTTGCTGGCCAACCACATTGGCGACTTGGGTGTTCTAAAAGAAGCCATTGCAGCGGCCCAGACTGCACAATAAAAGTAAATGCAACGGAGGTAAACATGACCATCGTACAGAAAATCCATCATGTGGCCTATCGATGCAAAAATGCCAAAGAGACGGTCCTGTGGTACAAAAAGTATCTGGACATGGATTTTGTTCTGGCGATTGCCGAAAATGAAGTGCCCTCCACCAAGGATCCAGATCCCTACATGCATATTTTTCTTGATGCGGGTCAGGGCAATGTGTTGGCTTTTTTTGAGTTACCCACCCAGCCAACCATGGGTTTTGACCCCAACACGCCACGCTGGACGCAGCACCTGGCGATGAAGGTGAATTCGGTGGATACCTTGCTGCAAGTGAAGGAGCGGCTGGAGAAAGATGGCATCGAAGTCATTGGTCCCACCGACCACACCCTTTTCAAGTCAATCTATTTTTTCGATCCCAGTGGCCATCGTCTGGAGTTGGCCGCAGATACCAACACTCCTGAGATGCAGACAAAACTGGATGAGGTTAAGTGGGCCATGCTTGAAGAGTGGGATCAAACGAAAAAGGCGCCGAGTCATGCCGCCTGGCTGCACCAATAATGGGTTTAATGAAATGTGGGGAAGTTATGATGCCCATGACACACGGTATAAATAAACCACGATGAAACTTGCTACATTAAAAAATAACACCCGCGATGGGCAACTAGTGGTTGTCAACCGCGCGCTGACACATTGTCAGGCGGTTCCTGATTTGGCAGCAACCCTGCAGCAGACGCTGGATGACTGGGCGAATGTCGCGCCTCGATTGCAACGCGTCTATGAATCGCTAAACAGTAATCCTGAGCAACAACATACATTCGACCCCACCCTTTGCCATTCGCCCCTGCCACGCGCCTATCAATGGGCGGATGGCAGTGCCTATGTCAACCATGTGGAGCTGGTGCGCAAGGCACGCAATGCCGAAATGCCCGAAAGCTTTTGGCGCGACCCTTTAATGTATCAAGGTGGCTCTGATAGTTTTTTGGGTCCGCGTGATGACATCCCCGTGGCCAGCAAAGCATGGGGAATCGACTTTGAAGCAGAAATTGCTGTGATTACCAACGACCTGCCCATGGGCGCTTCTGTTGATGACAGTGAAAAATCCATTTGCCTGTTTATGCTGGTGAATGATGTTTCATTGCGCAGCCTCATTCCTGCTGAGTTAGCCAAAGGATTTGGGTTTTTTCAATCCAAGCCCTCAAGTGCGTTTTCGCCGGTAGCGGTGACCGCCGATGAATTGGGCTCTGCTTGGCACGATGGACGGGTGCATTTGCCCCTGCGGGTGGACTTCAACCAACAGGCATTTGGTCGCGCTCATGCGGGTCGGGACATGACCTTCAACTTCCCGCAATTAATCGCCCATGCGGCAAAAACCAGGCCCATGAGTGCGGGGGCCATTATTGGATCCGGCACGGTTTCAAACAAACACAACACCGACCATGGGCTGGCCATTGGCGATGGCGGCCTGGGCTATTCGTGTATTGCCGAAGTACGCATGATTGAGACCATTGAGCATGGTGCGCCAAAGACCTCATTCATGCAATATGGCGATCGTGTGCACATTGACATGCACAATGATGCCGGGGAATCCATTTTTGGTGCCATTGACCAGCAGGTCGTGCCCTATCCGGAGACATGATGGAGTTGTTTGGCTATTTCAACTCATCGGCCGCTTACCGCGTGCGTATCGCCTTGAATATCAAGAGGATAGACTATCGCTTAACGACCGTCAATTTGCGTAACGGAGAAGCAGGGAACAGTGACTATCAAGCCATCAATCCGCAAAAACTGGTGCCCGCCTTGCGTCTTGATGATGGAAGAATAATAACGCAATCCACCGCCATTATTGAATACTTGGAAGAGCGTCATCCGTATCCGGAGCTATTGTCCGATGATGCTTTTATGCGGGCAACGCAGCGTTCATTAGCCTCGGTGATCGCCTGTGACATTCACCCACTTAATAACTTGCGGGTGTTGCAATATATCGAAGCCCAATTGAACAATGACACTGGGAAAAAAGATGCCTGGTATGCCCACTGGATTACTGAAGGCTTTCGTGCCATTGAATCCCATTTGCAAACCAACCGCCAGTTGACACCTTATGCCTGTGGCGACAAACCATCACTGGTGGATGTTTATTTGGTGCCGCAAGTATTCAACGCGCAGCGTTTTGGTGTGCCGATGGATGACTTTTTTCATATCAACCGTATTTATCAAGAATGCAATAATCTGGATGCATTTATTCGCGCCGAGCCGAAAAATCAGCCAGATTATTTGTAGTAAAGAGGGTATAAGTGTGTAGACTCTTATGCTATTTTTATGCCATGTTAAATGCAATAGTGGTTAAACGTGGCGATTGCTCGGAGCTTAATGGAGGGTAAAAACATGATTGTTTTAAACCATTTGAAACTTCTGCGAAACTTTGTTTCGGCAGCGTTGTTTTTATGTATCGCGTACCCGGCTTTGGCGCAAAGCGCAAAAGTCATTCACGTGCATTCCTGGTTGCCACCGGCGCACACCATGAACAAAGATGTTCTACCAACCTGGGGCAAGTGGATTGAAGATGCAACTGATGGCCGAGTTGGCATCAAGATTGAATATCCAGGTGGGCATCCAAAATCAGCGCTGGACAATGTCGCAGATGGTGTTTATCAGGCTGGCTGGACGTTCCACGGCTACTTCCCCGGTCGCTTCAAGCTTACTAAAATTGTCGAACTGCCGGGCTTGGGTGTGGGTGCAGGCAAAGCCTCAAAAGTCTATTGGCAGGTGCATCAATCCCATCTGGCAAAAGCGGGTGAGCACAAAGGCGTGATAGTGGCGGGTCTGTTTACCCATGGCCCGGGGCATATCCATTTGGCCAAGCCGATTAAAAGCTTGTCGGAAATGAAAGGCAAGAAGATCCGCGTGGGTGGCGGCGTGCAAACAGCCATTGCCAATCGCATGGGCGTGAAAGGCGTTGCCGCGCCGGGTTCGAAAGTCTACGAAATTCTTTCGCAGGGCGTTGCCGATGGTGTGTTCATGCCCATGGGTGAGAAGCGTACCCTGCGCTTGAAGGAAGTGGCGCCCTTCACCATGAAGTTTCCCGGCGGCATGTATCTGGGCAGTTTTGGCATTTTCCTCAATCAGGCTTTCATGGATTCGCTCAGCAAGAAAGACCGCGATGCGGTATTGAGTGTGTCAGGTGAAAAACTCTCGGAAATGGCTGGCGGCTATTGGCAAAAAGATGTGGTCGTAGGAGAAGCCGATGCCAAAAAATCCGGTAATACTATTCAAGAGGCACCTGCTTCAGTATTGTCTGAATTTGCTAATCTGACCCAAGGTATGGATGAAGAATGGTTTGGTGAAGTTAAAGATCGAGGCATTGATGCCAAGGCCGCGTTGGCGGAACTTAGAAAAAAAGCCAAATCGTACTAATTAATTTATGATTCGTGTGATCGAATCAAGGCCAGCGCGTGCGCTGGCCTTTTTCTTTAATGCACTGGCCGGACTCGCGTTGATGGCGCTGGTGGTCATCACCTGCATTGATGTGTTCGGGCGTTATCTGTTCAATCAGCCACTGACCGGCTCTACAGAATTGATCGAACTGGGCCTGGGTCTGGTGGTGTTCGCGTCATTGCCGGTGATCAGTTGGCGTAATGAGAACGTGGTGGTCGATATTCTCGACAAACATTTCTCGGCCACCGCGCATATGATTCGCTCGCATCTTATCAACATCATTTTCGCCATTACCTTGTATTTTGTCGGTGACCGACTGTTGATGCTAGGCTATCGTTCGCTGGGCTATGGTGAGGAAACCGAATTCCTGCACATTCCTTTGGGCTGGAGCATCAATTTCATGGGCGGCGTGTGTTGGCTTACCGCTATCGCCTTGCTGACTTTTGGCGCGATGCATATTCATAAAACCTATCGGCAGATGAAGAGCGTATGACCATCACCCTCATCGGTTTTTCTATCCTGCTGCTGTTGATCTTGTTGCGGGTGCCGATTGGCTTGGCGATGGGGTTGACCGGTTTTTTTGGTTTTTCGCATTTAATTAATTACAACTGGGTAGCTTCGCTGTCGATGGTCTCGCGCCTGATTATCGATACCTCACAGGAATATGGACTATCCGTAATTCCGCTGTTCGTATTGATGGGCAATCTGGTGACCCGCTCAGGGCTCTCACACGAACTTTATCGCGCTTCCTATGCCTTTTTAGGACATTTGCGCGGTGGACTATCGATGGCAACAGTGGTGGCCTGTGGTGCATTCTCAGCCATTTGTGGCTCAAGCCTCGCTACCGCGGCAACTATGGCAAAGGTGTCGATGCCACCCATGCGCAAGTACGGCTACAGCGATGCGCTGGCAACCGCATCGATTGCAGCGGGTGGAACGCTGGGCATTCTTATTCCGCCGAGCGTGATTCTGGTTATCTACGGCATCATGACCGAACAGAGCATCCGCGAGCTTTTTGCCGCGGGTTTTTTACCGGGTCTATTGGGAATTGTTCTCTATATGGGCGCGGTGGCCTGGACGGTTTGGCGCAATCCCGAGGCAGGGCCGCGTGGCGAGAGAATGAAAACCAAGGAGCGAATACAGGCCGTTAAGGGCGTGTGGGGCACGGTTGTGCTGTTTGCAATTGTGATGGGCGGTATTTATGCTGGCGTGTTTACACCTACGGAAGCTGCAGGCATAGGTGCGGGTGGTGCATTTCTTATCGCGTTATCGCGTCGCTCGCTGGGTTGGAAACGGTTATATGAGGTGCTGGCAGAGAGCACGCAGACTACGGCGTCGTTGTTTGTGGTGGTCATCGGCGCGCTGGTGTTTTCCAATTTCATTAATCGCGCCGGTTTCCCGGATGCCTTGCTGAGTTTGATAACCGGCTACGACCTAAGCCCCATGGCGGTGATCTTCATGATCCTTGCCATTTATATTGTGTTGGGTTTTGTCTTCGAGAGCCTGTCCATGTTGTTGCTGACCGTGCCGATTTTCTATCCGGTAGTGCAAAGCCTGGGGTTTGATTTGGTGTGGTACGGCATTGTCGTGGTGGTGGTGACCGAAATCAGCCTGATCACGCCGCCGGTGGGTCTCAATGTGTTTGTGCTGAGCGGGGTGCTCAAAGATGTCAATACCGGAACAATCTTCAAAGGCGTTACGCCATTTTGGGTGGCAGACATTATCCGCTTGTTGTTAATCACCTTGATTCCAACCATTGCGTTGGTGCTGCCGCAATGGTTGTACGGATGATAAGTTAGGTTAGCGTAAATTAAGTGATACAGATATTGCAGATATATCTATAAAAGTGTATCATAACGAGATGCCTGTCGAAATGAAAAACAACATTCTGCACAACCACTCTGGAGGGAGTTAATGTCAACCATGCTACAAAGCTACGCTTGCGGTGAGTGGTTTCAGTCGTCACACGATGGTGTACAACTGCGCCATGCGGTAACGGGTGAGCCGGTTGCGCGAATCAGCAGTGATGGCCTGGACTTTGTCGAGATGCTGAATTACGCACGCACAGCTGCCGGACCCACATTGCGCACAACCACTTTTCATCAACGCGCCTTAATGCTCAAGGAATTGGGCAAGTACTTGATGGAGCGCAAGGAGTTGTTCTACACGCTCTCTAAAGCCACCGGAGCGACACGCACGGATTCGTGGATTGACATTGAGGGTGGCATTGGCACGCTGTTTGTCTTTTCCGGCAAAGGGCGGCGCGAAATGCCCAACAGCCGCGTCATGCCAGATGGCGCGCAGGAGCAAATATCGCGCAACGGCACATTTACAGCGCAACATATCTATACGCCGATTACCGGCGTGGCAGTACACATCAACGCATATAATTTCCCTTGCTGGGGAATGTTGGAGAAATTGGCGCCCACATTTTTAGCCGGCGTGCCGATTATCATAAAACCCGCAAGCCAAACTGCCTATCTCACCGAGCTCATGGCACGCCACATCGTCGAATCTAACATCCTGCCGCAGGGAGCGCTACAACTGGTGTGCGGCAGTACTGGCGATTTACTGCAACATCTGGATGAACAGGATGCGGTGAGCTTTACCGGCTCGGCGGCAACAGGCATCAAGCTTAAACAAACACCTGCCATCGTCAACAACAGTACCCGTTTTTTCATGGAGGCCGATTCAGTCAATTGCTCAATTCTCGGTCGCGATGCAGCGCCAGGGACGGCGGAATTTGATCTCTACGTGAAAGAAGTCGTGCGTGAAATGACGGTCAAGGCCGGGCAAAAATGTACCGCTATTCGCCGCGCAATTATCCCCGCTGAACAAATCCAGGCAGTGTCGGATGCGATTGCCGCACGACTGGCGAAAACAACAGTTGGCAACCCCGATGAAGAAGGCGTGAGAATGGGCGCCCTGGCAGGCATGGATCAACGCGCTGAAGTGCAAACACAACTGGAAAAATTAACAAGCGATTGCGAATTTTTGTTCGGTGATGGGCAAGATCATCAGTTTGTCGGCGCCGATGCGAAAACGGGCGCATTCATGCAACCCGCGTTGATGCTATGCCAAAAGCCTTGGGAGTCGTGCGTGCACGATGTCGAAGCCTTTGGCCCGGTGAGCACGATCATTCCCTATCAGGATGAAGACGAGGCCATTGCGCTGGCTGCCAAAGGGCGAGGGAGTCTGGCGGGTTCAATTATCACCAACGATAAAACCATCGCGCAAAAACTGGTACTTGGCTTGGCTCCCTATCATGGCCGCATCGTGGTCTTGAATGAACACTGCGCCAAGGAATCCACCGGCCATGGCTCCCCCTTGCCGCACCTTATCCACGGTGGTCCCGGTCGCGCGGGTGGCAGCGAGGAGATGGGCGGCGTTCGCGGCGTGAAACATTACATGCAACGCACTGCTATTCAAGGTTCACCCGATATGCTCAGTGCCGCAGCTGGCGTGTGGTTGCAAGGCGCAACGCGTAATACCGATTCCATTCATCCATTTAAAAAGCATTTCGATGAGCTGTCGATTGGTGATGCGCTAGTTACCGACAAGCGCACCATTACCATGGCAGATATCGAAGCGTTTGCAGAGTTGAGTGGCGATAAGTTCTACGCCCACATTGATGAGGCAGCGGCCAAGCGAAACCCGTTTTTTGAGGATCGAGTCGCACATGGTTATTTTCTGGTATCCATGGCGGCGGGCTTGTTTGTTTGGCCGGAAGAAGGGCCAGTATTGGCAAATTATGGCGTGGATCATTTACGCTTTTCAGCCCCGGTTTATGCAGGAGATACCTTACAGGTGCAATTTACCTGCAAGCAAAAGGTGAACCGTGAGACGGAAAATTACGGTGAAGTGCGCTGGGATACTACAATTGTCAATCAGGAGGACGCGGTGGTGGCGAACTATGACGTACTCACGCTGGTCGCAAAGAAAGGAGGCCCCCATGCGTGATCAAGAAACTCATTTTGAAAGCAAGATAGAGGCGGAAGAAAAGATCGAGCCAAAAGACTGGATGCCGGAAAAATACCGACAAAATCTCATCCGTCAGGTATCCCAACATGCGCATTCCGAGGTAATTGGCATGCAGCCTGAAGGTAACTGGATTACTCGTGCGCCCACTCTGCGGCGCAAGGCGATTTTGCTTTCTAAGGTACAGGATGAGGGCGGGCACGGCCTGTATCTCTACAGTGCTTCCGAAACGTTAGGAGTGACACGCGCCGAGTTAATTGAAGCCCTGCAATCGGGACAGGCGAAGTACGCTTCAATCTTCAACTATCCAGCGCAAACATGGGCGGATGTTGGTGCTATTGGCTGGCTGGTTGATGGCGCGGCGATTGTCAATCAGGTTTCTTTGCAACGTACTTCCTATGGTCCTTATTCGCGCGCCATGGTTCGCATTTGCAAAGAAGAGAGCTTTCATCAGCGCCAGGGTTACGAAATTATGCTGGCGCTCGCCAAGGGCAGTGCCGAACAAAAGGCGATGGCGCAGGATGCGCTCAATCGTTTTTATTGGCCGGCGTTGATGATGTTTGGTCCGCACGATGCTGAATCCTCACACAGTGCCAAATCCATGCAGTGGAAAATCAAGCGCGAAAGCAATGATGATCTGCGACAGAAATTTATCGACCAGACAGTCAAGCAGATTGAAGTGCTGGGGCTGGAGCACCCTGATAGTGAACTCAAGTGGAACGAAGAGCGTGGCCACTACGACGCTGGCGAGATCGATTGGGATGAGTTTTACAACGTGATTAACGGCAATGGCCATGCGAATCGCCAGCGCGTGCAACACCACATTCGCGCGCATGAAGAGGGAGTTTGGGTGCGGGAAGCCATGCAGGCTTACCGGCAAAAACAGAAATCGCACCACAAGGCTGCCGCCTGATTGGCCATAACGAGGACGAGAAGATGACAAGCGAAAAACTGGATCTCTACGAAGTGTTTATCCGTTCCAAGCGCGGGCTGGACCACAAACATGTTGGTAGCTTGCACGCCGAAGACCCAGAACAGGCGCTTGAATATGCGCGTGATGTCTATACCCGCCGCAGCGAAGGGGTAAGTATTTGGGTGGTACGTTCCGAGGATATTTGCGCATCGCAGGAAGACGATAGCGAGAGCTTTTTCGATCCGTCTGACGATAAGCCCTACCGGCATGCGATGTACTACAAGTTGCCTAAAGCCGTAGACAACATGTGAAGAATGCCGAAAATGTTGAATAGCTGCGTTGGTTTGTTACGTCATTCCCGCGAAGGCGGGAATCCTGAAAAAATCGCCTTACATAATTCACTGGAATAACTGATGGCAACTGCAAACAAATCAGATATTAAAGCCGCAACGCTGGAATACACCACCCGTCTAGGTGATGATGCTGTCATTCTTGGTCACCGTATTTCCGAGTGGTGCAGCAACGCGCCATTCCTGGAAGAAGATCTGGCATTGCAAAACGTCGCGCTCGATTTCATAGGTCGCGCCCGTATGTATTACGGCTACGCCGCTGAACTCAAAGGCGATGGCGCAACGGAAGATGATTTTCCCAATTTGCGCGATGAGCGGCAGTTTCACAACCTGCTGATCTGCGAATTGCCCAAGGGCGATTTTGCTTTCACCACTGTGCGGCAATTATTGGTTGATACCTATTCCCATTATTTCCTGACCCAGTTAACACAATCGCATGATGCCTCATTGGCGGCCATTGCCGGTAAGGCAATCAAGGAAACGCGTTACCACCTGCGCCGCTCGCAGGAATGGACGTTACGCTTGGGCGATGGTACCGAAGAGAGCCATACGCGAATGCAGCGCGCACTCGATGAACTCTGGGGCTATACCCACGAAATGTTTGATGTCGATGATCTGGAGCGTGAACTTATTGATGCTGGTGTGGCGGTCGACAACGCAAGTCTGCAACCGCAGTGGAAGGAACATGTTGGCGAGGTATTACATCAGGCTACGTTGAATATGCCAGAAGATGGTTGGGCTGTGCGTGGTGGTCGCGTGGGCTTTCACACCGAAAATCTAGGGCATATCCTCACCGAAATGCAGTTTCTGCAACGCGCCTATCCGGGCTTGCAGTGGTGATGAATCTGCACGCTATGAAACCATCTACGCAACACATCGATATGTTCCCTGCCGCCTGGCTGGAGCGCCAGCAGCGCCGAGCGCAATCGGATGTGCCCGAGGTGTGGGATATGCTCGACCAGGTGAAAGACCCGGAAGTGCCAGCGCTCAGCCTGTGGGATTTAGGCGTGTTATGCGATATCGAAAAAAAGGCTGATGGCAAATTAATTGTTACCATCACCCCAACCTATTCTGGTTGCCCCGCCATGGAAGCGATGCGTCAGGATATCGACAAGGTTCTGCATCAAGCAGGATTTGTTGAGTGTGAAATCAAAACGCAACTATCACCCGCTTGGTCGACCGACTGGATGTCGCCGCAAGGCAAAGAGCAGTTGCGTGCATTCGGCATCGCACCGCCCATGCCATGCACCCACAGACACGATCTGCCAGCACCCGAAGGTGGCATGGCCTGCCCACACTGTCAGAGCGAGAACACGCAGCTTGTCAGCGAATTTGGCTCAACGGCATGCAAGGCGCTGTATAAATGCCAGGATTGCTACGAGCCGTTTGATTACTTTAAAGCGATTTGACCTATGTCCAATACCAACTACCACCCACTCACCATCGCCAGCGTTCAACCGGAAACCGATACAGCGGTGTGCGTTACCTTCGCGGTACCGGTAAAATTGCAGGAGAAATTTCGTTATAAGCAAGGGCAGTTTCTGACGCTACGCGCTCGCATTGATGGCGAGGAGGTCGTTCGCTCTTACTCAATTTGCACAGGCGTGCACGAACAGCGTTTACAGGTGGGCATCAAACGTGTGCGGGGTGGCAAGTTTTCCAATTACGCTAACGATCACTTCAAGGCAGGCGATAGTATTGAAGCCATGCCTCCGCAAGGCAGCTTCTTTTCAACAACCGATGCCAAGCGAGCGAAAAACTACATGTGTATTGCCACTGGCAGTGGCATCACCCCGATTCTCTCAAACATCAAAACTTTATTGCATGACGAGCCGCAATCGAACGTTACGCTCATCTATGGCAACCGCCACACAGCATCAATGATGTTTAAGGAAACGCTGGGCTTCATCAAAAACCGCTACATGGATCGCTTTAACTGGATCAACATCATGAATCAGGAAGACCAGGGCGTGGATATTCTTAATGGTCGTATTGATAATGACAAGGGCACCGCTCTTCATCAAAACAAGCTAATCAACATCATGCACACCGATGAAGCCTTTATTTGTGGCCCGCAGAGCATGGTCTCGGAAGTCTCGCGCGGATTTCGCGCGGTAGGTTTTGACGATACACGCATTCACTACGAACTTTTCACCAACTCTGCCGACGATAGCAAGACAGTGTTGGAAAAATCACAGCAGCGCATCGAAAACTATGGCGAGGATAAAACCAGCAAGGTGACGGTTGTTTCCGATGGTCGCTCGTTGCAATTCGACCTGGCGACAGTGGGCGAAAACATTCTCGATGCCGGGCTTTTTCATGGCATGGAATTGCCCTATGCCTGTAAGGCAGGGGTGTGTTCCACCTGCAAAGCCAAATTGACTCAGGGCAAGGTGGACATGGATTTGAGCCACGGCCTGCAAGCGAATGAAATTGAACAAGGCTATATTCTGACTTGCCAAGCGCACCCGGTTTCAGACGAAGTGGTGGTGGATTTCGACCAGCGTTAATAACATGAGTTACTTGGATATTCGCACAGAAGCAATTGGCGATGGTGTTGTACTCATCACCATTGATCGCGCTCAGGTGAAAAATGCCTTGCGCACCCAATTGTTGGGTGAGTTGGCCGATATGCTAAAAAAAGCGACTACAGATGAAAGTGTGCGATGCGTGGTAATTACAGGTGCGGGCGAGCACTTCGCCGCTGGTGCTGACATTAAAGAAATGGCTGCCAAAGATGGTGCGGCATTGAAAACTGATCCGCGTGTGGATTACTGGCAAACTATTTCGGATTTTCCCAAGCCAATTGTGGCAGCGGTCAACGGCTATTGTTTAGGCGGTGGATGCGAATTGGCGATGCATGCCGATATTATCGTTGCAGGAAACAAGGCGCAGTTTGGTCAGCCTGAAATTAATCTGGGCATCATCCCCGGTGCGGGTGGCACACAACGCCTTGCGCGATGTGTTGGTCAATCGCTGGCGGCACAGATGGTGCTATCAGGAAAATTTATTTCTGCCAGTAGTGCACAGCAGGCTGGGCTGGTGGCGGAAACCTGCGAAGATGAACTCACGCTTGAGCGTGCGATAAGCATCGCAAAAATAATTGCAACCAAAGCGCCTTTAGCGGTGCAAAAGGCCAAAGCCATGCTCAAACAAGCATTGGAAACCCCATTGCGTGAGGGATTGCAATATGAACGCCGTGCCTTTCTTGAGCTGGCCAATACGGAAGATCGCAACGAGGGAATCGCTGCATTTTTAGAAAAACGCGCACCGGTGTTTAAAGGAAAGTAGAGCAACGTGCCGTATTCCACCCTTGAGTTTTCCATTGAAGCGGGTATTGCCAGGCTGGTGCTCAACCGACCCGACAAGCTCAACAGCTTTAATCTTCAGATGCACCAGGAAATTAAGGAGGCGCTACAAAAAGTAAAGGCCAGCGAAGCGGCTCGTTGTTTGTTGCTCACTGCCAATGGTCGTGGATTTTGTGCCGGACAGGATTTGAGCGATCGCGCCGTTGCCCCGGGCGGTGAAGCGGTCGATTTGGGCGCATCGCTGGAAAAATACTATAACCCTCTCATTCGCACCATTACCTCGTTACCCATGCCGGTGGTGTGCGCAGTCAATGGCGTGGCGGCAGGGGCGGGTGCCAATATTGCGCTGGCCTGCGATATTGTGTTGGCGGCACGTTCGGCATCGTTTGTGGAAGTGTTTTGTAAAATTGGTCTGGTGCCGGATTCTGGCGGTACCTGGATATTGCCGCGATTGGTCGGCCATGCGCGAGCAATGGCGTTGGCCATGTTGGGTGAAAAAATCAGTGCTGAACAAGCCGAGCAATGGGGCATGATTTGGCGATGCGTCGATGATGAGCAACTGCACAATGAGGCAAACAGTTTGACGCAGCACCTATCCAACCAACCCACCATTGGACTCAGCTATATCAAGCGCGCCATCCGTACGGCGGGTAACAATTCGCTAGATCAACAGCTAGACCTCGAACGTGATTTGCAGCGCTTGGCTGGCAGAACACAGGATTATCGCGAAGGGGTAGATGCCTTTTTAAACAAGCGCCAACCGGTTTTTCAAGGTAAATAAATGCAGGGCCTGGCAGCAGATAAAACCATTGCCGTCATCGGCGCGGGAACCATGGGCGCAGGCATTGCGCAGGTGGCTGCGGCGTTTGGTCATCGCGTGTTGCTGTTCGATCAAGCCGAAGGCGCGGCACAAAAGGGGATAGAACGCACCGCCAAAGGTCTGGATAAACTGATTGAGCGAGGCAAGTTAACCAGCGATGACCGCGATCAACTCATCGCGCGCATAGAGGCTGTTGCATCGCTGGATGCTTTGTCATCAGCAGCCCTGGTGATTGAAGCGGTTGTTGAAGATTTGGCAATCAAACAGGCATTGTTCAAAAAATTGGAATCGCAGCGCAGTGCGCAAACGATTTTTGCCACCAATACTTCATCGATTTCGGTGACTGCCATTGCCTCGGCGCTTGATGATCCCACCCGTGTTGTGGGTATGCATTTTTTCAACCCCGCGCCGATTATGAAGTTGGTGGAAGTGGTCAGCGGTTTGCAAACCAACAACGAAGTGGCACAGGTTGTTCATGCCACTGCCACGCAATGGGGCAAGCAGGCGGTACACACAAAATCGACACCGGGGTTTATTGTCAATCGGGTAGCGCGCCCCTTCTATGCCGAGGCTCTACGTGCGTTTGAAGAAGGCGCTGCCAATGTGCCAACTATTGACGCGATTATGTGTGAGAGCGGTGGGTTTCGCATGGGACCGTTTGCCTTGATGGACTTGATTGGTAACGACATTAATTTCGCGGTCACCGAATCGGTATGCCAGGCTTATTTTGGCGATCAGCGATTTACGCCATCATTGTTTCAACAGGAGATGATCCAGGCGGGTTTGCTGGGGTGCAAAACAGGCGAAGGCTTTTATCACTATGGCGAGGGGGCAGATAAACCCGATGTCAAATCGGCACAAGAAGCACCCGCACCATCGCAAATGTCGATTGACGGCCGTGCGTTTACGCAGGATGATCTCGCCTTAATGCATGGTGCAACCACTATCAATGCAGGCAGCGCCACGCTTACATGCACCGATGGTCGTATGGCAACCCAACGCGCTGCAGATGAGCAGATTGATAATCTGGTGCTGTTCGATTTGGCATTGGATTATACCAATGCAGGTCGCATCGCATTGGCAAAAGCCGATCAAACTTCCGATCAGGCATGGCAGGATGCTATGGGTTTTTGGCAACAACTCGGTAAACAGGTGTCAGTCATTGACGATCTGCCGGGCATGTGTGTGATGCGTACCGTGTGCATGCTTGCCAATGAGGGAGCCGATGCGGTCAATCAGGGCGTGTGCGATGTGCAGGCAGTGGATGTGGCGATGCAGGCGGGGGTTAATTATCCGCAAGGCCCCATGGTATGGGCGGATGCCATTGGTTTGGATCTGGTTGTTCGGGTGTTGCAACATCTGCAGGCAGTCTATGGTGAGGATCGCTATCGTGTTTCACCGTTACTGCAGCGCAGATTGGCGGCAAACAGAAACTTACTTTGAGTCAAGCGATGACACCGGAAGCGTTAGCAAAGGCCTGCAGCAAGGCAATGCATGCCGACGACCATACGGCGCAGGCTTTGGGAATCGACATTATCGAAACCACGCCAGGCAAGGCGAAACTGAGTATGAAAGTGCGCAAGGATATGGTCAATGGCCATGCGATCTGCCACGGTGGAATGATTTTTACCCTGTGCGATACGGCCTTTGCGCATGCGTGTAACAACACCAACCACATTACCGTGGCGTCTGGCTGTACTATCGATTTTCTCGCGCCAGCCTATCAGGATCAAGTATTAACGGCAGTTGCCTGCGAGCGATCGCGCAGTGGGCGAACCGGGGTATATGATGTCGAAGTATTTAATTCAGAACAAAAACTGTTAGCCGTGTTTCGCGGCAAGTCCTATCAACTACACGGCCATTTGGTGGATAGCCAGGAACAAGATATATGAACGAAGCCTATATTTGTAGCCCCTTGCGTACTGCCATTGGCCGTTTTGGTGGCAAGTTGGCGGCGGTGCGCCCTGATAATCTGGCGGCGACGGTATTCAAGGCATTGATGGAACGAAACGCACATGTGGATTGGCCGGCGGTGGATGACGTGATTATGGGTAACGCCAATCAAGCAGGAGAGGACAACCGAAATATCGCTCGCATGGCAACCTTATTGGCTGGCCTACCAGAAACTGTGCCGGGCACGACGATTAACCGATTGTGTGGTTCGGGCATGGATGCAGTGGGCATGGCAGCGCGTAGCATCAAGACCGGCGAAACGCAATTGATGATTGCCGGCGGCGTGGAATCCATGTCGCGTGCGCCTTTTGTGATGCCCAAGGCACAAACCGCCTGGAGTCGCAATGCCGAAATTTACGACACCACGATTGGCTGGCGATTCGTCAACCCGGTGATGAAAAAAAACTTCGGCGTTGATAGCATGCCAGAGACGGCGGAAAATGTGGCCGAGGAGTTCAACATCGCACGCGCCGATCAGGATGCCTTTGCGGCACGCTCGCAACAACGCGTTGCGGCAGCTCAGCAAAGCGGCAGGCTAGCAAAGGAAATCGTGCCAGTGACGATCCAGCAGCGCAAGAAAGACCCGATTGTTTTCGATCAGGACGAACACCCGCGTGCCGATACCACTTTGGAGGGCCTGGCAAAGCTGCCTACACCCTTTCGCGAAGGCGGCAGTGTGACTGCGGGTAATGCATCGGGTGTGAACGATGGCGCTTGCGCCATGATTGTCGCATCCGAAGCGGCGGTAAAACAACATCAGCTTACCCCAATGGCGCGAGTTGTTGGTATGGCAACGGCGGGATTGGCACCGCGTGTCATGGGCTTTGGACCATCGCCTGCTACCAAAAAAGTGCTGGCATTAACCGACCTCAAGCTGGAGCAAATGGACGTGATTGAACTCAACGAAGCCTTTGCTGCCCAAGCACTGGCGGTGATGCAAGATTTGGGCTTGCCCGATGATGCCGCGCATGTGAATCCCAATGGTGGCGCCATTGCACTGGGGCATCCGCTGGGCATGAGTGGCGCAAGGCTGGTGACTACTGCCGCCTATCAGTTGCACGAAACCCAAGGGCGCTATGCGCTGTGCACCATGTGTATTGGGGTGGGGCAAGGCATTGCCATGATTATTGAAAGGGTGTGAGCACCCTGAAAAAAAACGAAGAGGAAACCATGGTATTTTATCCAGATGACACCATCAGCGATTTTCGATCTGCCAGTCGCGATGAAATTGAGGCATTGCAGCTCAAGCGTTTACAGTGGACGCTGGCACATGCCTACAAAAATTCACCCATGTATCAACAGAAGTTTGACGCGCATGGCGTCCACCCGAGTGATCTCAAAACACTGGCCGATCTGGCGAAGTTTCCCTTTACCACCAAGGAAGATCTACGCCAGCATTATCCGTTTGATGCGTTCGCCGTGCCGATGGAACAGGTGGCGCGCGTACATGCATCCAGCGGCACAACCGGCAAACCCACGGTGGTGGGTTACACCCATGGAGATATTGAGCGTTGGGCCGAAGCGGTGGCGCGCTCGATTCAGGCTGCTGGTGGCAAGCCGGGCGACAGGATACATGTCGCCTATGGTTATGGCCTGTTTACCGGCGGCCTGGGGGCGCATTATGGTGCAGAGCGTTTGGGCTGTACTGTCATTCCGGTCAGTGGCGGGCAGACTGAGCGTCAGGTGCAGCTTATCCAGGATTTCAAGCCGGACATCATCATGGTGACGCCATCATATTTCCTCAACATCGTCGATGCATTCGCAAAGCAGGGAATCGATCCGAAAACGTCATCGTTACGCATTGGTATTTTCGGTGCCGAGCCGTGGACCAACGGCATGCGAATGGGCATTGAAGCACGAACCGGTATTGATGCGGTAGATATTTATGGTCTCTCGGAGATTATTGGGCCGGGTGTATCGCAAGAGTTCGTCACCACCAAAGATGGACCGACGATTTGGGAAGACATGTTCTACCCAGAGGCAGTCGATCGCGAAAGCATGGAGCCGGTGGTAGATGGTGAAGAAGGCGAGCTGGTGTTCACGGCATTGGTGAAGGAAGCTATGCCGGTAATTCGTTACCGCACGCGTGATCTCACCCGGCTGTTGCCTGGCAGTGCCTGCAACATGCGGCGCATGGAGAAGATTACCGGACGTAGCGACGACATGATGATCATTCGCGGGGTGAATGTATTCCCAACCCAAATCGAAGAGTTGATTGTCAAAACCGAGTACCTCTCACCGCATTATCAAATCGAGATTAGTCGCGCCAATAATCTTGATCAGATAGCTATTCATGTTGAATCCAGCGATGGTTCAGTGGCACAAGATCAGCGCGATAAAGCTGCCGGAGCGCTACAAAAACGCATCAAGGATATGATTGGCGTAAGCGCCCAAGTACAGGTGAAAAATGTGGGCGAAGTGCCGCGCTCGGAAGGCAAGGCCAAACGTGTAATCGACAAACGATCTGAATCGTAACGACGATGCCTGTTTACAGTATTGATGGCATCCGCCCGGTGGTTCACCCAGATAGTTATGTGCATCCCAGTGCGGTCATCATTGGCGATGTCATCATCGCAGAAGATTGCTATATTGCGCCATGTGCCGTCTTGCGTGGCGACTTTGGCCGTCTAATCCTGGAGTGTGGCGCCAATCTGCAGGATACCTGCGTGATGCATGGCTTTCCTGGCTGTGAAACGGTCATTGAGGTAGATGGACATATCGGCCATGGCGCATTTTTGCATGGCTGTCATGTGGGTAAAAATGCCTTGGTCGGCATGAACAGCGTGGTGATGGATGGTGCGACCATTGGTGAATCCGCCTTTGTGGCGGCAATGAGTTTTGTTAAGGCGGAGATGCAAATTCCGGCCCGCCACCTGGCAGCCGGAACTCCGGCCAGGATTGTGCGTGAACTGAGCTTTGAAGAAATTAACTGGAAAAAGACGGGTACTCAGGATTATCAACAACTTGCCAGGCGCAGCATGAACAGCATGGTCGAAACCACGGCTCTGACCAAGCCAGAGAAAGACAGGCGGCGAATCGAAATTGATTCTGTGGCGCCACTCAAGCAGTATCTCAAGAACGACTAAAACCCAACACCGCTTATGGCAGATTTTGCGACTCTGGCAGATGCTTTGGTGCAAGAATTTTCCCAAGCGCGCCACAAGCACGCCAACACCTTAATCCTGACGCTTTATGGTGACACCATCAACCCCCATGGTGGTACGATTTGGCTGGGACATTTGATTAAACTGGTTGAACCACTGGGCATCAATCAGCGTCTGGTGCGCACTTCGGTTTATCGGCTATCGGAAAAGGGCATCATGCAATCGCGCCAAAAGGGCAGACGTAGCTACTATTCGCTGACGGAGCGAGGTTATCGTCAATACCAAAGCGCCGAGATGCGTATTTATGTTACAGCTCTGCCTCTATGGGATGGCCGCTGGCGCCTAGTCATGATTCCATCGGGCGGCATGGGATCCAAAAGGCGCGAGACGGTTGATAAAGAACTGCTTTGGCTGGGCTTTAATCGATTGGCGTCTGGTGTGTATGTGCATCCCACCGCAGACATGCAGGAACTCAATACCATGTTGGCTGACCAGAAAGTGAGCGAGCATGTAGTTGTTCTCCACGCCGAAAATGGCGTGGACGGGCATACGCACAGCGATCAGTTGCTCATGCAATGTATGGGTTCAAAAGCTACGGATCAGGCCTATCAAATCTTTGTCGATACCTATGCGCCCATTTTACAGGCCGCGTACACTTCGCCATTGAATCCGGAGCGGTGTTTTTTGGTGCGAACGTTGTTAATTAACCATTACCGGGTGATTCTGTTGCATGAGCCGGAATTGCCCGCTGGGCTATTACCAAAAAATGCACTGACGCTACAGGCGCGACAAATCACGCAGGCGCTGTATTTGCGAATTTGTCAGCTATCAGACGCCCATTACCTGCAAGTGGTGCAAAAGCGCACGCCCATAAACCTGCCGAAGGAATATGTCAAACGCTATGCAATGGAATAAGACAAGATTGATCTGACAGAAAAAGATGGTCTTGAATACAAATCCAATCCAATAAAGGTGACCCTATGACGCACACAGATCCATTGTCGGTTTTTTCCGGATGCCATGTCGGCATCATTCGCCAGATAAAAAAATTGGCTGAAATCCCGGACAGGATCAAAGCTAAAGATGGCTCGGCAGCAAAATTGGCTGCTGAGCTCAGGGCTTTTTTTAACGATGTCATCGTCAAACATCACCGCGATGAAGAGGAAACGCTATTTGTGGCAACACGAGAGGTGCTTGACCAACACCTGTCGGAGGCGTTTATGTTATCCGGATATATTGGCCGGCTGACCGAAGAGCATCGTCATTTGGAACGGTTGTGGGGTCGAGTTGAACCGGAACTTAAAAAATTAGAAAAAGGCAAGACAGAGGCGTTGAGCGATAACATCATTAAACAACTCTCCATCGACTATCTGGCACATGCCCAGTTTGAAGAAGATGTTTTTTTGCCGCTGTCTGAAAAAATCCTGAGCCAACACGACAAGGCAGGCCTGGGCATGATGATGCACATGCGGGATGTGGAGTCTGACGTCCGGGCTTATTTGTAGATTCAGGTGTTGTAGGTGCCCGGCAAACTTCCAGCAAGTGTTCAGACTTTATTATGTGGGAGTTCAGACTTGATCTGGCAGTCAGTTACTGATAAACAGGTAACTGTCAGATCAAGTCTGAACTTTTACAAATAAGCGTATTCGTGTAGCCCAATTATGTCCTTAAACGAACAACAGGTCAGAGAAATTGCCCGTCTGGCTCACATTGAAATAGACGACAGCGAGATTAAGTATCTGCAAAAAGAGCTGAGCGATGTGCTGGAACTCATTGAGCAGTTGCGAGCCGTGGATACCACACACGTCAAGCCCATGGAGCATGCCCACGAACAGGGGCAACACCTGCGGGACGATAAGGTGCAAGAGCCTGACCGGCGGGATGTATTTCTGGCGCTGGCACCGGAGACGGAAGAAGGTTTATTTCTGGTGCCAAAGGTAATCGAATGAGACAAAACAGCAAGTCAGGGCACAACGATAAATACTATTTCAGTGAAGCGAGTCTTGTAGAGTTAGCGGCCATGCTGGCAGCCGGCGAGATATCGAGTTACGAGTTAACCTCGTCCTTTCTGCAACTCATTGAAGAATTAAACCCACAATTAAACGCTCTGATCAGTACTGACGCAGATAAAAGCCTTGCCGCCGCCACTGCTGCCGACGAGAGGATTGCTAAGGGCGAAGCTGGGCCGTTAATTGGCATCCCAATCATTCACAAGGATATTTTTTGCACCCAAGGCTGGCGCACAACCTGTGGTTCCAGGATGCTGGCTGATTTTATCTCCCCCTACGATGCTACAGTGGTGCACAAGCTTGAACAAGAAGCCGGCATGGTCCCACTGGGTAAGGCGAATATGGATGAGTTCGCCATGGGCAGCACAAATGAAACTTCCTTCTTTGGCGCTGTCAAAAACCCCTGGGAGCTGACGCACGCAGCTGGAGGATCGTCTGGTGGCTCGGCAGCGGCGGTTGCTGCACGCCTTGCTCCTGCGGCAACCGGCACTGATACCGGCGGCTCAATACGCCAGCCGGCGGCGTTATGTGGAGTCAGCGGCATCAAGCCAACCTATGGGGCTGTATCGCGCTGGGGAATGGTGGCTTACGCCTCATCGCTTGACCAGGGTGGAGTACTGGCTAAAAGCGCTGCTGATTGCGCGATACTGCTGGCGGCAATGTCCGGGACTGACCCCAAGGATTCGACCTGTGCCGAACGCTCGGCACCTGACTATCAAGATGCACTAAGGCAAGACGTGCCCAAGGGGCTAAAAATTGGCGTCCCCACGGAGTGGATGAACGAAGGTCTGGACAACAGCACAAAAGAGGTACTTGAGGTAGCATTAAAACAGCTAGCGAAGCTGGGTGTAGAAATTGTCGACATTCATCTGGCGAGCACGCCGTTGGTAGTGCCAGCATATTATGTTATAGCCATGTCTGAGGCATCCAGCAACCTGGCTCGCTATGACGGCGTGCGCTATGGGCACCGGGCACAACAGTACGACAACCTTGAGCAAATGTACTGTCTAAGCCGCGCCGAGGGCTTTGGTACCGAGGTAAGGCGCCGCATTATGATTGGCACCTTTGCCTTGTCGGCCGGATATTATGACGCCTATTACATACAGGCGCAAAAAATCAGACGTATCATCACCGATGATTTTCGCCGTGCCTTCAGCCAAGTAGACGCAATCGTCGGTCCGGTTACGCCGAGTACCGCCCCGGCATTAGGTTCCACTACCGGCGACCCTGTACAAATGTATTTATCTGATATCTACACGCTGCCTGCCAATCTGGCAGGATTACCAGGCATGTCTATTCCGGTAGGCTTTGCAAATGGACTACCGGTGGGCCTGCAGTTATTGGGTGATGCCTGGCAAGAGGGACGCCTGCTTAATCTGGCGCATCATTTCCAGCAAACTAACGACTGGCACCGAAAGCGACCCACCGTCGCAACCACCGTCGGTTAGATAGAACACTAAATCATTAACGCGCTACAGGCCGTGAGGGATCAGAGCACCATTCGCTCCACGAACCCGGATACAGCTTTGAACCGCGTAGTCCAGCTACCTCCATAGCCAGCAGATTGTGGCAAGCAGTAACTCCCGAACCACACTGGTGAATTACCTCTCCAGGGTCTCGACCAGCCAGCAAGGTTAGGAATTCTTCGCGTAGTTCATTTGGCTTTTTAAAGAAAATGCCGTTGTCGTCCAGATTGTCGAAATAAAAGCGGTTTAACGCACCGGGTATGTGTCCACCGACCGGGTCTATGGTCTCGCGCTCACCACTGAACCTATCTTCGCTACGAGCATCAAGTAGCAAGCTGTTATCCTGCGACAGGGAAGAAAGAATGGCTGCGGCTTCGACAATAGCTTCATGGTTTGGTTGCGCTTGAAATTCAGCCGCCTCAACTGGCGCTGACAGTTGCTCCAGAGCTAACCTGGCCTGCTTCCAGGCGGCAAGTCCGCCATCAAGTACCGCCACCTTCTGATGTCCCAACCAGCGCATCAACCACCACAAGCGCGCTGCAAAGGGGCCACCTTCATTGTCATAGGCCACGACCAGCGTTTGCGAGCCTACACCTCGTTCTGCAAGACGTTTCGCCAGTGTTTGCGTTTCAGGCAATGGGTGACGCCCATTGCTGCCGGTACACGAGCCCGACAAATCATCGTCAAGGTGCATGTAAATGGCACCGGGAATGTGTTCACGCTTGTAGGCTTCACGCCCGTAGTTTGGATTACCAAGGTCGTGACGGCAGTCAAATACCTGGCACGAGTCCTCATCGTACAAGCTCTCCAGTTGTCTTACACTGATGAGTGTATTGAAATAGGTTGTGCTAGTAGTATTCACTACTATCCTAATGCAAGACGTGCGGCATAGCGAGGGTAAATTCTGCAATCGTGGCCTCAAACTGTGAGCCATCCATGGTTACCATCTGGTAGCTGCCTCGCATAACTCCAACCGGCGTGGTGAGTACGCAACTGCTGCTGTATTCAAAATGCGCCCCCGGCTCCAATAAGGGCTGGCAACCTACCACTCCCAGGCCGCGTACTTCTTGTACATTATCGTTCGCATCAACAATCAGCCAGTGTCGCGAAATGAGCTGCGCCGCTATCTGACCAGCATTGTGAATGTTGATGTAATAGGCAAAAACAAAATGATTCTGTTCGGGATCAGAATGCTCTGGCAAATACTTTGGTTCAACCGCCACCTTAATACTGCAAGCTTGATTTTTATCTGGCATATCGCTTACCTGGTTGGCTAATGAGAATTATTAGCAAACGCCTTGTCATTTTCTTCCGAGACTACTACGACAAGCTCAGTCGCCAGCCTGTCGACCAACGATGCGTCCCTGCCTTCGACCATAACACGCAGCACAGGCTCGGTTCCAGAGGGACGAATAAGCACGCGTCCATTACCAGCCAGTTGCCGTTCGCACTCGGATATGCACTGTTTGATTCTGGTGTTGTCACGCCATGTAAAGCCACTGCCTGTTTTGATACTACGTAGTCTTTGTGGATAGAGCGTTAGCTCGCTACTAAAATCGTGCAGGGTACTGTTGGTTTCGCGCAGGGTTTTCAACACTTGCAAGGCTGCAATAATACCATCGCCGGTGCTATGTTTTTCCAGGCAGATTAAGTGGCCGGAGGGTTCTCCACCATGTTTCCAACCATACTCGCGAAGCAATTCAAGTACGTATCGGTCTCCTACTTCCGCTCGCGCCAACGGAATACCTAGCCTGCCCAGAGCTTTCTCTAGCGCCATATTGCTCATCTGGGAGCCCACAACACCGTTCACATTAAGCTGACCCTTGGCGATAATATAAAGCAATTGATCGCCATCGTAGACATGACCAGCAAAGTCGGACATGACAACGCGGTCCCCATCGCCATCAAATGCTATTCCAAGGTCCGCTCCGTGTTCCACGACAGCTGTCTTCAGCGCCGATGGGCTAGTAGCGCCGCAATCGGCATTGATATTAGTGCCATCCGGCTGCACGCCAATGCTGATCACCTCTGCTCCCAGTTCGTGGAATACGTCCGGGGCAACCTGGTAGGCAGCGCCGTGTGCGCAATCGACTGCGATCTTGAGACCACGCAAATCAAAGGTGTTGGGAAAGCTACTTTTGCAAAATTCAATGTAACGCCCGGCGGCGTCGTCGATACGGCGCGCCCTTCCCATGCTAATAGGGCTGGCGCAGGTAATAGGAGAGCCTTCACCGGCAGCAATGGTGGCCTCAATGGCCTGCTCAACGGCGTCGGACAACTTGGTGCCATCGGATGAGAAAAACTTAATGCCGTTGTCTGAGTAAACATTATGTGATGCCGAGATAACCACCCCGGCTTGCAAACGCAGGGCGCGCGTCAGGTAGGCAATGCCAGGCGTGGGTAATGGCCCAACCAGACATACATCGACACCGGCAGCTGAAAATCCGGCTTCGAGCGCTGCCTCGAGCATGTAACCAGATACTCTGGTGTCCTTGCCAATGAGAACAGCGGGACGGTCAGTACCTGGCAAGTGTGCTTCGTGCGCCAGAACCAGCCCGGCCGCATGCCCCAGGCGCATGACAAAATCCGGGGTAATCGGCATTTTACCCACTCTTCCACGAATACCGTCTGTACCAAAATATTCTCTGACCATTGGCTCTTTTTGTACTCCCTTTGCAATGCTCACTTATAGCTCAAGGCTTGCCAAACACGTAGGGCATCTCGTGTCGCGGCAACGTCATGTACACGCAGCACGCTGGCGCCTGACTGGGCAGCTAACAAAGCAGCAGCTACACTGCCAGACATGCGCTGCGTCACCTCTTTGCCGGTAATCTGGCCAATCATGCTTTTGCGCGAGAATCCTACCAGCACTGGAGCAACGGCGGCCAATTGTGGCAATGACCGAAAAAGCGCCAGATTATGCTCCAGTTTTTTCCCAAAGCCAAATCCGTAGTCGAGCAAGATGCGTTCCTCTGCGATGCCCGCCGTAACGCAGGCAGCTTTGCGAGAGTACAAGAAATCGCCCACCTCTTGTACTACATCATTGTACAGAGGGTTATTTTGCATATTGGATGGAGAACCTTGCATGTGCATCAGGCAAACGGCACACTGGCTGTCAACCAGGACTTCAAGAGCACCATCTCCAGCCAGGGCTGAAATATCATTCACCATATCGGCGCCGACCTGCAAGGCGGCCCGCATCACCCCAGGTTTGCATGTGTCAATCGAGAGTGGCACGCCACAGCTACACAAACCTTCCAGCACCGGCAGCAGACGATCTAACTCTTGCTCTTGCGAAACCGAAATTGCACCAGGGCGCGACGATTCAGCGCCCAAGTCAAGCAAATCGGCACCGGCAGCGATTTGTTCCTCGGCGTGCTGTAAAGCAAGTTGTGTGCTGCCATAGCCATCACCGGAAAACGAATCCGGCGTCAGGTTCACAATACCCATTATCAGCGGTTGTGACAGAGGCAAGCAGTGAGCACCGCAGCGCAAATACGCGTCGCTTGACTCGCCTTCAGATGAGGAATTGCTTGCCGCCCCGGATACTGAACAGATCTCGCCCAAGCCTATTTCTACCAGTAATAGAACGATATTTATAAGCAAGACGCTATCGACAAAACACAACTAAAGCAGTGATAATGTTGGAAGCCGCGCTACCAACTCGGTTGCGCAGCATAGTCGATCGCGACAGAGATGCATTTTAACCTTGAAATTAATACAATATCCACTATAACTCCACCAGGCAGTCGCCGGTTACAAAAGGGGAAACAATAACCATGAGTTCTGTTGTTGATATCATTGCCAGGGAACTTCTTGATTCACGCGGCAACCCAACCATAGAGGCTGACGTGCTGCTTGAATCAGGCGTTATGGGTCGTGCCGCCGTACCATCAGGCGCTTCAACCGGCTCACGCGAGGCGATAGAGTTACGAGACAACGACTCCGATCGCTACCTTGGCAAAGGCGTACTGCAAGCAGTAGAAAACGTCAACACCGAAATTTCCGAAGCCGTCATCGGTCTAGATGCCCAGGAACAGGCCTTTATCGACAAAACCCTGATTGATCTGGACGGCAACGACAACAAGGGGCGGTTAGGCGCCAACGCGATTCTGGCTGTTTCAACGGCGGTTGCCAAGGCAGCGGCAGAGGAGTCGGGCTTGCCGCTATACAGGTATTTTGGCGGCTCTGGCCCCATGCAGTTACCAATTCCGATGATGAATATTATCAATGGCGGTGCGCATGCCAACAATAGTCTTGATTTTCAGGAACTGATGATAATGCCGGTTAACCAGCCTTCCTTTCGCGAGGCGCTGCGTTGTGGTGCCGAGGTATTTCACGCTCTCAAGATGCTGGTCGACACCCAGGGGCAACCAACAACAGTTGGTGACGAGGGCGGGTTTGCTCCCAACCTTGGCAGCCACGCCGAAGCTATCCAGTTGGTTTTAGAAGCCATAGACAAGGCTGGTTACGTTCCTGGTCAAGACATACTTATCGCACTGGATTGCGCAGCATCCGAATTTTACAGGGATGGCAAGTACCACCTTGTTGGCGAAGACCTGCAACTTACATCGCAACAACTAACTGATTACCTGGCCAACCTGGTCAATCAGTTTCCTATAGTCTCGATTGAAGACGGAATGGCCGAGAACGACTGGGAAGGCTGGAAAATGCTCACTGAGCGACTGGGCAGCAACGTGCAAATTGTTGGAGATGACCTTTTTGTCACCAATACGCGCATCTTGAAAGAAGGCATTCAGAAAGGTATTGCCAACTCCATTTTAATCAAGATAAACCAGATCGGCACCTTGTCAGAAACATTTGCAGCTATCGAAATGGCCAAACGAGCTGGCTACACAGCCGTTATTTCACACCGCTCTGGCGAAACCGAGGACTCTACCATCGCCGACATTGCAGTTGGGATAAATGCTGGCCAGATTAAAACAGGCTCTCTCAGCCGCTCTGACCGTATCGCCAAGTACAACCAATTGTTGCGCATTGAGGAAGATCTGGGCGACACGGCCAGCTATCCTGGCAGGGAAGCGTTTTATAATCTTAAGTGACGAGGCAAACATGACAACATGTGCATGCGCTATTTGACCTACACCCTTCTAGCTCTGTTAGTACTTATACAGTACCCTTTATGGTGGGGGCAAGGCGGCTGGTTCAAGGTGCGCAATTACGAACAGCAGTTAGCTGACCGGCAAGTAGAGATTCGCCAAAAGGAAATTCGCAACGCAGCCTTGCTGGCTGAAATTAACGACCCACGGGCTAGCGCTGCCGCTATCGAGGAACGCGCCCGCTTTGACTTGGGCATGATCAAGCCGGGGGAAATATTTATTCGTTCGCCACGGCGAACTCCGCAACGTTAAGCAATTGCTGAATGTTAACCGCCAGGCAATTATGAAGAAGCTAGTTGCATTCGCGATGCAGGTCAGCCCACTGCGCGTCTGCGTAGTTTTAATGACTCTGTTGCTTACCTCCTGCGCCGGCACCAAACATCGCAACGCTGATTACGGAGGCCAAACACGGACACAATGCGGTAATTCATCCAGCGTCATTCCGAGCTGGGAACCAGTCAGAAAGGCAAACACCCGGCCTTATACCGTGCTAGGGAAGTCATACCGACCGCATAAAAATCGTCGCCACTACAAAAAGCGTGGCCTTGCCAGTTGGTATGGAAAAAAGTTTCACGGCAAGAAAACAGCTACCGGCGAGACATACAACATGTATGCCATGACTGCAGCGCACAAGACGTTGGCTCTGCCGAACTACGTTTGTGTTCATAATCCACGCAACGGCCGTTCAGTTATAGTCCGCGTCAATGACCGCGGCCCTTTCTACGCCAAACGAATTATCGACCTGTCTTATGCCGCTGCACGTAAGCTCGGGTTATCGAAAAGAGGCGTTGGCGAGGTAATAGTAGAAAGTTTGCTTCCGGGAGGTGGCAGTTACGCTGAAGTCAAGCCACCAAAGGCGCCTCAAGCGGCACCAGCCGCCATTCTCCAGTCTATGCCGGTAGTGGCCGGACCAGTACTTGAACCGCACGACATGTCTCCCGGCGCCTACTTGCAGGTGGGAGCTTTCAAGGAGCCAAACTACGCACACGTGCTACGCACGAGGATACCTATCGAAATATCATGGTTGGACAAGCCCACGCAAGTAGTACGCACGCTGGTAAATGATGAATTGTTCTACCGGGTAAATGTTGGACCTTATAGCAGCCGCGCAGCTGCTGAAAACGACATGCAGCGCATAATAGAGCAAACAGGACAGGAACCGTGGGTGGTGAATTGGCCGGACGGTTGACCGGCACCTGGGACGAATGCCAGCATCAGGATCGGCGCAACTTATGCGTTTGCTATCCACCAAAGATGAGTCAATAAAGAGGAACATCATATAAAAAGATCTGCCGGCACTCAGGTTGCCAAGGCAATTACAGATGGCTTGCCGCTATACAAGGCCTTGAAGCGTCAAATATGTGAAGCGCTGACCAAGGGCGTCTGGAGACCAGGCGAAGCCATTGATTCAGAAAATGTCATGCGTCAGACCTACGGGGTTAGCATTGGCACCATTCGCAAGGCGATTGATGAATTGGTGGCTGAAAACATTCTGGTCAGACATCAAGGACGCGGCACGTTTGTTGTCTCGCATGATTCCGAACGTTATTTTTTCACCTTCTTTCGTATCAAGCGGCAAAATGGGCAACTGGCCTATCCAAAGGTTGAGCTACTGCAATTTGAGTGCCGCAAGTCGACACTGAAAACTGCCAAGGCGTTGGGCATAGGAGTAACAGAAAAAGTTTACTTTTTCGTTAATAGACTTAGCTTGGATGGCAAAATAGCCTTGATCGATGAAATAACCGTGCCGGCAGAGTATTTCAAAGGAATGAGCGCTGATCTGCTGCAAAAGCGCAACAGTACTATTTACAGTTTTTATCAGCAAGCGTTCGGCGTCAGCGTTGTACGAACCAAAGAACGCATACGAGCTATTGCCGCCAAACCACCGTATGCCCAATGGCTGGGTTTGCCAGACAAGCATCCTCTATTGCTAATTATTCGTCTGGCCTACACCTACTATGACCGGCCAGTTGAATTGCGCTACTCCTACGTCCATCCGAATGAGCACGAATACATAGCCGAGCCGGTAACTGAACACACTGGCAAACCATAGCAATGCGTTACCTATATTTATCGGCCTACATGCTTTAGGAGGCTGGTGCAACATGCTACTTATACAACTCATATAGTTGTCATGGCCTTACGGCCAGTTTACACTTCTCCCCAATAATTCATTACACCTACGCTCAGGAGAAGCTAATGATTCATGTTGTATTGCACGACGCCAAAGACACTGTGGCTGTGGCGGTGGTTGAGGACATAAAGGCTGGCGCCGAATTAAACGCCTGGATCATGGACGATGACAAGACCATATCAGTCAAGTGTCGACAAGATATTCCTATTGGTCACAAGGTAGCGTTAAAGGATATGGCCGTCGGAGACACCGTCTACAAATATGGTGTCGATATAGGCAAGGTGGTGCAACCAATAAAAAGTGGCGAACACGCTCACGTACACAACATCAAAACCAAGCGCTGGTAACAGCAAATTTAAACCGATTAAAATATCCAGGATTAAAAATGTCTTACGAAAACGCCACTTTTCTAGGCTACCGACGTGAAAACGGACGCGTGGGCGTGCGCAACCACGTCATTGTTCTACCGGTAGATGATATTTCCAACGCTGCCTGTGAGGCGGTAGCCAACAACATCAAGGGTGCCATGGCGCTACCACACCCGTACGGACGACTGCAATTCGGCGCTGACCTTGATCTGCACTTTCGCACTCTGATTGGTACCGGCTGCAATCCAAACGTTGCCGCAGTAGTAGTAATAGGTATAGAAGAGGGATGGACGCAAAAAATAGTCGACGCCATTGCCAAAACCGGCAAACCAGTAGCAGGCTTTTCAATTGAACTGCACGGCGACCACGAAACCATAATGCACGCCAGCAAGGCTACACGCGCATTTGTTCAGGACGCCGGCGAGATCCAGCGCCAACAATGCCTAATCTCGGAACTATGGGTATCAACCAAGTGTGGTGAATCTGACACAACCTCCGGTTGTGGCGCAAACCCGACAGTTGGTAACGCTTTCGACAAGCTCTATACAATGGGTAATACCTTGGTGTTTGGTGAAACATCAGAAATAACGGGTGGTGAGGATATTGTCGCCAAGCGTTGCGCGTCGCCCAGGGTAAGCGATGAGTTCATGGCCATGTTTAACCGCTATCAGGAGATGATTGACCGCCACAAAACCAGTGACCTGTCTGAGTCACAACCTACCAAAGGCAACATCGCCGGTGGATTGACTACCATTGAAGAGAAGGCGATGGGCAATATCCAGAAAATCGGCAAACAGTGCAAGGTAGACGGGGTGCTGGACAAGGCTGAAGAACCAACTGGCAAGGGACTGTGGTTTATGGATTCTTCCTCTGCGGCAGCAGAAATGGTTACCCTGTGCGCCGCTTCCGGATTTGCCGTGCACTTCTTTCCCACCGGCCAGGGCAATGTTATTGGCAACCCTATCTTGCCAGTCATCAAGATTTGTGCCAATCCACGTACAGTGCGTACCATGAGTGAGCATATTGACGTCGACGTCACCGGCCTGTTGCAGCGGCAGGTAACCCTGGATCAGGCAGGAGATATGTTGCTCAATGTGTTGTTGCGAACAGCCAATGGACGTCTGACTGCCGCCGAGGCTCTTGGGCATCGCGAGTTTGTCCTGACCAGGTTATACGAGAGCGCGTAGGCCAAATCCAGCTGTGTGATAACGTGGGCTGGGCGCAATCGCCCTAATCATGGAAGCGGCAGGTTATGAATCGATTATAGGGAATGTGTCCAAGATTTATATTGACACAGCCCCCAAGGCTGGTACCATCAAGCGACTGCAGGTGCTGGCACAGTGAACCAAATCCGGAAAAGCAGGCGACGCGGTTGGTTCTGTTGTACATTGCTGCAGCACACTTTGCACTAGTCTTGGACGAAGTGGTTGTCAGGGCTGTAATCGGTCTACCGACGGCCTGGTTAACGACAAGGCGGTCGAGTAGCATTCAGTAAGCACCAACTGGTATAAATATAGCAACGACCCAACTAAAGGAGACAGAAGATGAAATGCACAAATTTAGCTGCCTTTGCGATAGCTACGATAATACCGGTCGCGACGGCCTTTGCAGCCTTTCCCGAAAAACCGGTCAATTATGTGATTCCGTTCGGGCCAGGTGGTGAGTCGGATATCACAGCGCGCCACCAGCAGTCTTTCTTCAAGGGCAAATTCGGTCAGGACCTGGTGATCTCCTACAAACCGGGCGGCGGAGGTGCCGTCGGCTGGTCGCAGCTTAACCGTATGAAGGGTGACGGCTACAACATAATGGGCATTAACCTGCCGCACATCATCGTCAAGCCTAAGCAGAAGGATGTCGGCTTCAAGACCGAGGACATCACCGGCGTCTACATGTTCCACTACACTCCCGATGCCATCGTGGTGAAGAAGGACAGTCCCTTCAAGACGCTGCAGGATCTGATTGCCCACGCCAAGCAGAACCCCAAGAAGACGACCTTCTCGGGTTCCGGCAAGGGTACAGCTAACCATCTCGCTCAGCTACGTTTCGACAAGATGGCCGGCGTGAAGACCACCTATGTCGCCTTCAAGGGTACCGGCAAAGCGGTAGCTGCACTACTGGGCAGCCAGGTTGTAGCAGAGTGGGGCTATACCTCGGTGGGTGCCAAGCACGCCGACAAGGTCCGCTTGCTGGCAGTGGCCATGGAGGAACGTCATCCCAAGTTTCCGAACGTGCCCACCTTCAAGGAGCTGGGTTTCGATCTGGTCTCTGGTGCCTATCGCGGTATCGCGGTACCCAAGTCCACGCCTGATGCGGTGCGCAATCAGCTCTCCGACATGATCAAGCAGATCAATGCCGACCCCGAGTTTCGCAAGCGCATGGAGAACGATGGCATGGCACTGCTTGACGTGGACGCGGCGGGCTATGCCGACTTCATAGAGAATATGTCCAAGGTCTATCTGGATACCGCGCGCGAGGCGGGGATCATCAAGTAGCGATCACCACAATCGTTCAGCACTATGGTTATCCGGGGTGTTGAATGGTTGGCAACGATCAGAATCCCAGTCTTAACCTAAACCAGGGCAGTCCATATGATTGAGTATCTTCTGCAGGCCCTGACCCCGGCGCACATCACGTTGGCACTCGGTGGCGTAATCGCGGGGACGGTTATCGGATCCATCCCCGGCTTGACTGCAACTATGGCGGTGGCCGTCCTGGTTCCCCTGACCTTTTCCATGCCACCGGCGTCAGCTCTCATCTTGATGGGCGCCATCTACACCGGCGCCATCTACGGCGGCGCCTATGCCGCGATTTTGTTGAATACCCCGGGCACGCCGTCGGCCATCGCCACAACATTCGACGGCTTTCCCATGGCCAAGCGGGGCGACGGTGACCTGGCCGTTACGCTTGCTTGCCTGGCATCTGTGGTCGGCGGCCTGGTCGGCGCGGCCTTTCTACTGATTCTTGCGCCACCGCTGGCAGATGTAGCGCTTGCCTTCGGCCCGGTGGAATACTTCTGGCTGGCGGTGTTCGGCCTGACGCTGATCTCGGCGTTGTCCCGCGGCAATCTACTCAAGGGCCTGATAGGTGCCTGTCTTGGTCTGCTGCTCTCCACCATCGGGGTGGCAGAAATCAGTGCAGACGTACGCTTCACCTTCGGCAGCCAGGTGCTGCTAGGAGGCATAGAGGTTGTCTCGGCGCTGATTGGGCTCTACTGTGTGCCCGTGCTGATGGACTTGGTCGCCACCTCTGATAAGCACCTCAAGGTGACCCACGAGCCCAGGGGTTTCAGATTAATCGAATCCCTGCGCATCTCCTGGGGACACAAGTTCAACCTGATTCGCAGCTCGGTGGTCGGCACATTGGTGGGCATCCTGCCGGGGGCGGGCGGTTCTATCGCCGGGCTGGTGGCCTATTCGGAGGCGCGACGCACCTCGAAGCGAAGCGATCACTTCGGCCAAGGCGAGCCCGAGGGCATACAAGCCACCGAGTCGGCCAACAATGCCACAGTTGGCGGCGGCTTCATCCCGACACTGGTGCTCGGCATCCCGGGCACGCCGCCGGACGCGGTGATCCTGGGTGCCCTTTTGATCCAGGGCGTGCGCACCGGTCCCAACCTGTTCACCAGCGAAGGCTCCATCGTCTACACTTTCATCTTCGGTCTAGTAATCGCCACCCTGCTGATGCTGCCGACCGGGTTGGTTATCGGACGCTACGCTTACAAGACCATCGTTACGGTGCCCAAGGCGATGCTGGTGCCCACGGTAGCCTTCATGACCATCATCGGCACCTATGCTATCCGCAACAGCGTCTCGGACGTGGTCATCATGATCGTGCTCGGTGTGTTTGGATGGTTGCTCAATCGTGCGGGCTATAGTCCTTCCCCCATTGTACTGGGTCTGATCCTAGGCAGCATCGCCGAGCAGGGCTTCGTGCAGGCCTGGAGCATCGGTTCGGCCTCAGACGATCTGATGGGCATGTTCTTCGCCCGGCCTATCAGTGTGGCCATTGTACTGTTTACCTGTCTGACCCTGTTTTATCCAATCATCCGGGCGCGCTTAATGAGCGGGCGGAGCAATCCGAGCACAGACTAAAATGTCCGAACAAGACAAGCAATCCGATCTAAGCGGCATCATTGTAGCCGCAGTGCTGATCCTCGTCGCCTGCGTGGCGCTCTGGGATACCACCAACATGGTCGATGCGGACTCCTTCGTATTCCCGCGCGCGGTTGCGGTGGCCATGATTGTCTTCAGCATCATCTTTATCGTGCTGCAGTTGATCAATCCTTCGATAGGGCGCAACGACGAGGCCGGGATTAGCGGTGGCTCTAACAGCCGCCGCACAGGCCTGGTGGTCGCCATGGTCGGCAGTGCCCTGCTAATGCCCTGGCTGGGCTTCCTGATCTCCGGTGTGATGGCATTCGGCTGCATCATGTTGTTGGCGATGCACGACGAGTGGACACTGAAATTGCGACTGATATTCCCACTGGTCGGCCTGGTTGTGGTGGTCGGCTTCTACTTTCTGTTTGCCGAGTTGCTGCTTGTGCCGCTGCCTACCGGGAGCCTGTTCGACTAAGAGCCAAGCGTGGCGGATATCGTGATCAGCGAGTTCATGGATCCGTCCGCGGTGGTCGGTCTGGCCGCGCAATTCGACGTGCACTATGCGCCAGACCTCGTCGATCGACCGGATGCCCTGAACGAGGCGCTGGCCGATGCGCGGGCCATCATCGTGCGCAACCGCACGCAGATCCGCCAGGCGCTGCTCGAGCGGGCTCCCCGGCTTGAGGTGGTTGGGCGTCTGGGTGTGGGCCTGGACAATATCGATCTGACTGCCTGCGAGCAACGGGGGGTCACTGTTTATCCGGCTACCGGAGCGAACGACATTGCCGTGGCCGAGTACGTTATTGGCACGGCAATGCTGCTGGCGCGTGGGGCATATACGGTGACCGAGCGGGTGATCGCCGGCGACTGGCCCCGTCAGGCCTGCATTGGGCGTGAACTCTACGGTCAGGTGCTGGGCCTGGTCGGCTGTGGCGGCATCGCACGGGAGACGGCCAGGCGCGCACAGGCAATGGGCATGAGCGTCGTCGCCTACGACCCATTCGTTGCCGCTGAAGATGCCATCTGGACGGATATCGAACGCATCAATAGCGTTATCCAACTGCTGGAGATGGCGGACGTTGTCAGCCTGCACGTGCCGTTGACCAAAGCCACAAGAAACTTGATCGACGCAGATGCATTGGCGTGGATCAAGCCAGGCGCCCTGCTGATCAACACGGCGCGTGGCGGTATCGTGGACGAGGTTGCCCTGATAGACGCCATGCGCAGCGGGTGCGTGGCCGGCGCCGCCCTCGACGTGTTCGCTGACGAACCCCTGAGTGGTGAGTCGGGCTGCCTGTTTGCCGGCGTGCCAAATCTCCTGCTGACGCCGCACATAGGCGGCGTTACCGAACAGTCGAACATCAGGGTCAGTTCCATGATCGCTGAGCGTGTGTTGCGGCACCTTAGGGGGGTTCGATAAACGACGTGGTGTTGTCGTCTGCCCAAGCTCAGGACCTCGTCGTCAGCATTCTGCAGCGTCACAAGACCAGCCAGGTGAATGCGCTGCACGTGGCCAGGGCCCTGGTGGCGGCCGAGATAGATGGTCAGCGCGGACACGGGCTGTCGCGGGTGCCGTCCTATGCTGCTCAAGCGGCCTCCGGCAAGGTGGACGGCAAAGCCGTGCCGGTGGTGCACGCCCGAAAATCCGCCGCGCTGCGGATCGATGCGGTCAACGGTTTTGCCTATCCAGCATTCGATCTGGCGATTGGCGAATTAAGTGTACTCGCTGGCGAGGCCGGTGTCGCGGCCGCATCCGTCTTTCGCTCCCACCACTTCGGCCAGGCCGGTTATCACGCCGAACGCCTGGCGGAGCGGGGCTTGGTGGCCCTGGTGTTCGGCAACAGCCCGCAGGCGATCGCGCCTTGGGGCGGCAGCAAGGGTGTGTTCGGCACCAACCCCATCGCTTTCGCCGCACCGCGCAAGGGCGAGCCGCCGCTGCTGGTAGACCTCAGCCTCAGCAAGGTAGCCCGCGGCAAGGTGATGTTAGCCCAGAAGCAGGGCGACCCCATCCCAGGTGACTGGGCGCTGGACGAGCACGGTCATCCTACGACCAATCCCGACGCGGCGCTCAAAGGCACCATGCTGCCTATGGGGGAGACCAAGGGTGCGGCCCTGGTGATGATGGTCGAGATCCTTGCCGCCGGTCTGGCCGGTGCCAACTTCGGCTACGAGGCCAGCTCGTTTTTTAGCGCGGAGGGTACGCCGCCCGGTGTGGGTCAGCTGGTGATCGCCTTCGATCCGGATTTTTTCTCCGGCGGGATTTTTGCCCAGCGGCTTGAGGATCTGATCTCGGAGATCCTGCAGCAGGAGGGTGTACGTTTGCCGGGTACGCGGCGCCTTACCCGGCGCGAGGCGGTGCAGCGCGAAGGGCTACGTATCCCCGTCGCCCTGCATGAGGAACTGATGGCACTTAACGGACAGTAGCACGCGGACCTCAACGAGGTCGATCTGCTGCCTGAGCCTCGCCGTCGAAGGTCAAGGTGCGGATCGCCATACCGCTTACCGTTTTGTCCGGCCGATACTCTGCAATACGGTTTCTGTATTCCTTAATAAAAGGTTCTGTCATGCTCATCTCCTTATTGATTCTTAATGATAAGCCCGGCGTGTTTTTACCACGCTTCACGATATCTACGGGCAATTGCTTTGCCAAAAAGTTATTCAGCTGCCAGCCTGGATCTTGACTTGTTGGGGAATGCGGGCAAAATCCCAGTTTTCTTTCGCCCATTGCCAAACATCACCAGGTGTGGAGCGTTTTAGTGAGAGAGGGGCTGGCTGGCCGAGAAAGCGCAGGGCAAGAAGCAATTGCGTGGAAACATTGTCGAGTTGCAACTCTGGCGCATGCGTTTGCTTGGATAGTTTATTGCCTGCTGCATTTACCGCCAGTGGTAAATGGGCGTAGGTAGGTGCGGGCTGACCCAGTCGTTGATATAAAAAAATTTGCCTCGGGGTCGAAGAAATCAGGTCGGCACCGCGCACGATATGGTTGACGCCTTGCTCTATATCGTCAGCGACCACCGCTAATTGGTAGGAATAAAATTCGTCGGCACGACGCAGGACAAAATCACCAACATTGCGTGCTAAATTTTGCCTGTAGATGCCTTGCAGACGGTCGACGAACGCGATTTCTGCTTGTTCGACTCGCAGCCGCCAGGCGCGTGGCACGACTCCGGGAGCCAGTCCCTGGCGGCAAATTCCGGGGTATGGGCGTTCGCCTTCCTGGTTGACCTTGACAGCGTTGGCTATGTCGCGCCGCGAGCAAGCACAACCATAGGCCAAGCCACGCTGACGTATATAATCGAATGTAGAGTCATAAACTGACAAACGTTTGCTTTGGTATATTTCTACTCCATGCCAGCTAAACCCAAACGCTTCCAGTTGGCGCAATATTACTTGCGCCGCGCCTGGCTGGTTGCGAGGCGTATCAATATCTTCGATACGCAGCAACCACCTTCCATCGTGCGCGTAGGCGTCTAGCCAACTGCCCACGGCTGCCACCAGGGAGCCAAAATGCAATGGACCGGTTGGGGAGGGGGCAAAGCGCCCACAGTAATGTATGGTCACTGGCTATTGTACCGACTACCGTTGTGTTATTGTCCCCGCATTTCTTGATTTATCCTTACAGCCGTGAATTTTACAATTTGCGTTGACTCTGGTTTTAGTGGATAATCCTGCATCCTTTAGCTCTCGGCGTCCCGCTGGCACTTTGGGCAATCTCGTTTCGGCAGCCAGACGGTTGACAGCGCAGACTACGATAACCAGTCCCGGTGTTATGCGACAGGGAGTTTGCTTCACAGAGTTAGTTTAGCGAAAGTTTTCAAAACCATGAAACCTGAAATTCATCCCAAGTACAACGAGGTTCATATTACTTGTTCCTGCGGCAATAGTTTTAGCACACGCTCGACCATGCAAAAATCATCGTTGAGTATAGAAGTTTGTTCGTCGTGCCATCCTTTCTACACCGGCAAACAGAAGATCGTTGATACTGCCGGACGAGTTGAAAAGTTCAAACAGAAATACGGCAAGTTGCGTCCGAGTCAGGGCAGCCAAAACGAGCAAAGCGCTTAAGGCAAACCAGCACCAACCAGCAGTTTTTCTTCTGAATGTCGCACGCCCTGCCGCCTGACGACGCAAGACCAGGCAGGCCGGCTGATCACACTAATAATTGGGGCGATAAACTGTGGCACTGGCGTAATATCCTGCAAAAGCTAACCCCTGGCTGGGCATTGGCCGGGATGCTGGCTTTTTATGTGCTCGCAGGACTCTTTGGTCATGACCCATGGAAAGACCAGGATGCAATTCACATCGGCGTAAGCTATGAATTGCTGCGCCACGGGCACTGGCTGGCGCTGGAACTTGGTGGGCGCGTTTGGTTGCACGAGCCTCTTTACTATTGGAGTGCCTCACTATTCGGGCTGCTGTTTGGGGATTGGTTATTCCCGCTACACAGCGCCTTGCGTTTAGGCAGTGGATTCTGGATGGCACTGGCGTTAGTTGCCATTTATTATGCCGGACGCGAATATTATGGGCCAAAAGCCGCTGCTGCATCCCCTTTACTGCTGATCGGCTCGGTCGGTCTTGTCGTTATCGCTCACGAGGCGCAGCCCATGCTGGTAGCGTTAGCAGCGTATTGTGGCGCTCTGGGCGCAGTCGGCGCGTTACCCAGAAAACCGCAGAAGGCAGCGCGCCTATACGGGTTATCATTTGCCGCCTGCCTGCTCAGTAGCGGCTATCTTGTGAGCTTGCCGCTATTGTTATTCGCCTTATGGGCTTTATTTGATCGTCTGCTGCACAAGGAACGCATCTCGCTCACGCATCCCTTGATCATAAATCTGTCTATGGCTTTGCTGGCATTTTGTGGTTGGATGCTGCTGTTGTGGATAGTGAAGCCAGACTATTTTACTGACTGGTGGCGTCATAGCCTGGTACAAATGAACCCGTACTCGCACAGTTTTGGTGAATCGATGCTCGGGTTCGCCCTTAAATTGCCGTGGTTTGCCTGGCCAGCCCTGCCGGTAGCATGCTGGAGCCTGTGGCGCAATCTGCGCCAACCGTCTTTCGGCGGTCTACTTCACCCTCTGGTGTTGTTGTTGTTTACCTTGCCGGTTCTGGCTTGGGGATTCAGGGCGCATAATGAGGCGGCTATACTTTTACTTCCCCCAATTTGCCTAATGGCAACGCCAGGTGTATTGAGCTTGCGACGCGGTGCGGCCAATGCCTTTGATTGGTTTAGCCGTATGGTGTTCGCCATATTTTTCCTGTTGGCATGGATAGGCTGGAGCGCCATGGTTGTCGGTTGGCCTGAAAAGCTTGCCGAGCGGGCTGTGGTACTGGAACCAGGTTTCGTTGGTGAATTTTCCTTGTTTCCGTTTGCCCTTGCCTTTGCGGCGACCGTGTGGTGGCTGTTGCTTATCCTGCGCTTGCCGCGTTCGCAATATCGTTGTCTGATACAATGGAGCGCTGGTTTTAGTGTTTTCTGGTTGCTATTGGCCACCTTGTGGTTGCCGTGGATAGACTATGGCAAGAGTTACCGCAAGTTGAGCCACCAATTGTCAGCCCAGTTGCCGACCAATGTTAAATCAGGTGCAGGTTGTGTTGCCGAGCGCTCAGTTGGAGATGCGCAGCGTGCCTCTTTTGCCTATTTTAGCGAATTGCGTTTGCAGCCGTGGCAGACGAATTCTGATTGCCGCTGGCTACTGATCAAGGGTAGCGCCCGTCAAAAACCGGCGTCTCCAGGCTCTGATTGGCAACTAGTCTGGCAAGGCAACCGCCAAGGTGACAGCAAAGAGAGGTTCCGCCTCTATCGTCGATAGAATTGGCATGAAATATGTCACAATACGGGGCTACGATCTGCTTTCGATCGGGTTGTTTTGTCAGACCAGATTATCCGTTGTATTTATCGCAAAGGACTGAAATATCATATGTTTAATGTTGTGAAAAAACGCTTTAATTATGGGGCGCATACGGTCAGCATAGAAACTGGCGAAATTGCTCGCCAGGCAGCCGGAGCTGTACTGGTTAATATGGAAGAGACCATTGTCTTGGTGGCGGTAACTGCTTCCACAACCAGCAGGGCTGGGCAGGATTTCTTTCCTCTGACAGTTGACTACGTCGAGAAAACATACTCCGCCGGCAAGATTCCCGGAGGTTTTTTTAAGCGAGAAGGGCGTCCTTCAGAAAAGGAAACACTCACCAGCAGGTTGATTGATCGCCCGATTCGTCCGCTTTTTCCTGACGGGTTTTATAACGAGGTACAGGTAGTAGCAACTGTCATGTCCCTAAACCCGGAAATCGACCCGGATATTCCGGCCATGATTGGTGCCTCGGCAGCACTGTCCATTTCAGGCGTGCCTTTCGATGGCCCGATTGGAGCTGCCCGTGTTGGCTACATTAATGGCGAGTACGTACTTTGCCCGACGCTGACGCAAATGAATGATAGCCAGCTTGACCTGGTAGTCGCCGGTACGGAGCAGGCGGTGCTGATGGTCGAATCAGAGGCGCAAGAATTGTCTGAAGACGTCATGCTGGGGGCAGTGGTTTTCGGTCACGAGCATATGGGTGAGGTTATTGAGAGCATCAATTCGCTTGTGGAAGAGGCTGGCAAGCCGGAGTGGGATTGGCAAGCAGCGCCACGCGACGAAGCGCTTGCGACACGTGTACGCGAACTGGCAGAAACCCAATTGGCTGAGGCATACAGCATCACCAGAAAGCAAGAACGTACCGGCAAGGTAAAGGAAATAGTCGGCACAGTAACCGAGACTCTGTGCGCTGGCGAAGATGCAGGCGTGGATGAGGTCAGTGTTGACAAGCTGTTGTTTGAACTGGAAGCGCAAATTGTCCGTGGGCGTATCCTTTCAGGTTCGCCGCGTATTGATGGTCGCGATACTCGCACCGTACGTCCGATAAGCATCCGGCAAGGGGTGCTGCCGCGCGTGCATGGTTCTTCCCTGTTCACGAGAGGGGAAACACAGGCACTGGCTGTTGCTACGCTGGGCACTAATCGTGATGAGCAAATCATCGACGCGCTATCAGGCGAATATCGTGATCGCTTTATGCTGCATTACAATATGCCGCCCTTTGCAACTGGCGAGTGTGGTCGTGTTGGCACGCCAAAGCGACGCGAAATAGGTCATGGCCGTCTTGCCAAACGCGCCCTGTTAGGCGTACTGCCGAGTGCCGATGATTTTGGCTATACTATGCGCATTGTCTCGGAAATCACCGAGTCAAATGGATCTTCATCCATGGCTTCGGTCTGCGGGGGTTGTCTGGCGCTCCTTGATGCTGGCGTTCCACTCAAGGCGCATGTTGCCGGCATAGCCATGGGTTTGATCAAGGAAGGCAACCGCTTTGCTGTATTGACTGACATTCTGGGCGACGAGGATCACCTCGGCGATATGGACTTCAAGGTCGCCGGTTCAGATAATGGTATTACAGCCTTGCAAATGGACATAAAAATTCAGGGCATAACCAAGGAAATTATGAGCGTGGCGTTGATTCAGGCCAAGGAGGCGCGCCTGCATATTTTACAACAGATGAAGACGGCAATTGGCAGCCACCGCAGTGAGATATCAGCCTACGCTCCACGTTTGTATCACGTCAAGATCAACCCTGAAAGAATTCGCGATGTAATCGGCAAGGGAGGGGCAGTGATTCGCGCTCTCACTGAAGAAACCGGCGCTACCATTGATATTTCTGAAGATGGAATGGTAACCGTCGCTTCTAGCAACGCCGATTCTGCTCAAGTGGCCTTGCAGCGCATAGCCGACCTGACGGCCGAAGTCGAAGTGGGCAAGATCTATGAAGGTACGGTGATAAAAATACTGGATTTTGGAGCTATCATCAGCATACTGCCAGGCAAGGACGGGCTACTGCATATTTCCCAAATTGCCAACGAGCGAATTAACTCCGTCACTGATCACTTGCAGGAAGGGCAAAACGTGCGTGTCAAGGTGCTAGAAACTGACGAACGCGGCCGCGTCAAGCTTTCCATGAAAGCTGCCGCGCTAGAGGAGGAGGCAGCTCAGGCGGAACAAGAAGCATAAACCAGTAATCCTGGCTCATACCCGCCGCAATAGAAAAGTTGTCGGCTGGCCGGTCGGTTCGCTAGCGCTCAGGCGTTAGCAGAGCAGCCCGTCCAGCTAAAATCAAGTAAACAGGCAAACGTCTGCCTTTTTCGCCTGTGGCAAAAAGGTGGCAGCGCCAGCAAAGTCAATCCCGTCAATAAAGTCATCATGCGAGAAAGCAAACAGCTCTACCGTCATTTGACAGGCTGTAAGTTTGACGCCAGATTCCACCGACAACTCTCGTAATTCTGCAATGCTGGCGACGCCATTATTGCTAATGGTTTTTTGCATCAACATGGTGACAATATTTTCAAAGCCAGGAACGCCAGCTTGCAACAGATTTGGTATGTTCCAGTTTATATCTTTGAACCATTCTGGCCCAAACGGCATTTTCATTGGCATACCGGGGTTGCCAAGCGCGCTCACTTTCAGATCGGATACGTCTTTTTTTAAGAGGGCCAGTCCGTAGAAAGTGCAGAAAATTTCCACATCCCAGCCCATCGCAGCCGCTGTTGAACCCAGGATGAAAGGGGGGTACGCCCAATCAAGGGTACCTTTGGTCGCAATGATAGTCATTAGAGGAGTTTTATCTTCCTCTGCCTTGGCAGTTGCTGGAGCAGGCTGAACAGCTGCAAGTCGCTTTTCAATTTCAGCCGGCAGTATAGCTTCGAGTCGTTGCCTAACCAGATCGTCAATACGGGCCGTCAACTCTTGATCATCCGTGGTAGTGGAATCCATACTCATCTCCCTTTCCATTGGCAAATGTGATTAGTGTGTTACGTATAAGTCAGTAGAGAAGAAACCGGTCTGGTACGTTTATTTTATTTTTGCCTTGTCCAGTAGCTTTAGTACATAGGCATCCACAGCCTCTTGCCTGACACGCTGCAAGAGTTGTGGCTTGACTTTTTCAAAAGAAGGCGGATCAACTTTGCGCACATCATCCAGCAAAATAACATGATAGCCAAAGTCACTCTTTACCGGGGTGTTGGTATGCTGTCCCTTTTTCAGGTTGACCAGCGCATCGGCGAATGGTTTGACGAAAGCTGTTGGAGGGTTCCATCCCAGCTGACCATCCCGTTTAGCGGAAGATGTATCGGTTGAGCGCGTAACAAGGTTGCCAAACTTCTCGCCCTGTTTCAACTTTTCAATAACCTCCTGCGCTTCATCTTCACTGCCAAGTAATATGTGACGCAACTTGTATTCAGTATCGCCACGTCGAGCAAGAATGGCTTCGTAGTCTTCTCTTAAACTGGCATCGCTAGGTTGCTCCCTGTTAATTTTTTCAATAGCGAGGGCACGTATCAGTATTGCATCGCTGGCCATTTTCATTTGAGCAGCAACATTCTTGTCCTTGTGTAGTTTCTTTTTCTTGGCGTCTTGCACCAGCAGGGTGCGGCGGATCACTTCTTCTCTGACATGCTGGCGTAACATCGGGGAGTCCTCGACCCCTCGTTGCAATTGCGATTGCATTATTGCATCAGCAACCTCTTGCGGTACGCGCTGACCATTGATAGTAATATATGTTCCAGCAAAAACGTGCGAACTAGCTGACATGGTTACCATGACAACGCACGCTATAGGTAAGACGCGTAGAAAAGCTGGGAAGTCTAACGGTTTGATCATATAGGCCTCACATTAAATTAACTACATCAGATTTAAAAAAAAGTAAAAATTTGTTCTCATTCCACCTCGGTGCTCGGGGTACTTGGTATAGACATTCAGAAAACAACGTCAAATCATCCGTAGCATAACGGGTCACCTGCCGGAGTCGTAAGCCCAACCGGTTAATATACCATACCTTCATCGGCCGCTTCCTGTCTGCTCAAGGCGCGAATCGCCAAGGCGTGTACGCCATTTTGTAGCAAGGTCGATACCTGGGAATTGACCATACGGTGCCGTTCCAGCCTTGTTTTACCGGCAAAGGCATCGGCAACAATGGTCAAGTGATAGTGACCACCATTTCTGGCACCGGCATGCCCGATGTGTTTGGCCGAGTCATCACGTAGCTTCACGTAATCCGGATGCAGTGCGTCAAGGTTACGCCGCAAGGTGGCAACGATATTAGTCATCTGGTAACTTACTGGTAGAGCTTTGCTCTGCATCATCAACCTCGGCAAATCGCATTAGAAAAAAAGCTTGCGCGACAATGAAGACTAGCATCAGGCCCATGCCACCGAAGAGTTTGTAATTTACCCAGGTATCAGTGCTGAAGTTAAAGGCCACAATGAGGTTCAAGGCACCCATGAATATAAAAAACGCCACCCATGAGCGATTGACTTGTGACCAGACTTGGGCTGGCAAATCAAATTGACCGCCAAGCATGGCTCCGAGCGGGTTTTTATTAAGTGCCAGCGCTAGCGACAAGCCAGCGGCAAATAACCAATAGAGCGCAGTAGGTTTCCATTTGATAAAAAGCTCGTCGTGCAGTACAAGCGTCATGCCACCAAACAGAAGCACCAGCACCAGACTGGCCCACAGCATCTTGTCTACCTTGCCGTGTCGGTAGAATATCCATGCTATTTGTAAGGCGGTAGAGAGCATAACCACCAAAGTGGCAAGCAGGATAGGTGCTTGCTCAATCTGGACCCCGACACCAAGCAGCGGCAACGACTGCATCCAATGGAGCGCAATTTGCGGGTACGCCCCAGCCCACTTAAAAGCGCCAAAGAATAAGATAACCGGCAGTAAATCAAAAAGAAACTTCATGAGGCTTTCCCAACCAATTCCTTCAGCCCTGAATCATTAACCGACTGGCGATTATACAGGTACAGAAAGGGTCAAGCGCCGTGCAAATGAGAGGAGATGTAGTATTCTCGGGAGCTATCCCACCCACGGCTAAAGCCTTCCCGCACGGCTATTTTACGACTTGAAAGGCATTTTTCATATTACTGGGCATAGCCATGCCAGCAACCCTGAGCTGCCATATGCCTTGAAAGCGCTTGCAGATTCTATTCAACATCGTAATCGCATCAATTGGTCTGCAGTCAGCGCCAGTATGCCAAACATCAGATGAGACATCATCTTATTGGCACTAAACTCCTCTTTCAGTCGACCATTTATTCGCTCAGCAACCCTACGCGTCTTGGCCTTCCGGTTGCACCTAATGGTGAAATGATAAATTCTTCAATCCTGACCCAATCCAGAACATGTATCAGGCGTTCAAGCTTTAGCGTCATCACCCCACAATGTTGCTCAAGTTCAGGAATCAGTTCGCGCTTAACAACTGTTCAGCGATGCATTATTTTATGGTTTGTGCTTGAAATTGTGGTATCGTCCGCCACGGTGGGTGTGATAAGAGTTTGGGAAAACCACATGGTGCCAAAAATGGCCACCTGCCGCCTTTCTTTTTTTATGCACTTCTGCATACTATTTCGGCTCATTTGTCGAGTTTTGCAAGAGGCACAATTGCTACCCAAAGGAGACAATACATGAAGAACCCACAAAAATCCCTTATCGCCGCTGCTCTGTGCGTCGCTCCCACCCTGCTGCTTTCACCAGCTATTGGCAGCGAATGCCAGGAAGGCGAAATGGTGATTAAATTTAGTCACGTCACCAACACTGACAAGCATCCGAAAGGTATCGCCGCTTCCCTTCTGGCAAAAAGGGTGAATGAGGAAATGAACGGTAAGGTCTGTCTTGAAGTATTTCCTAACTCAACTTTGTATAACGACAACAAGGTGCTGGAAGCAATGCTCAGCGGCGACGTACAAATGGCTGCGCCATCTTTGTCCAAGTTTGAAAAGTTCACCAAAAAGTTTCGTATATTCGATTTGCCTTTCCTGTTCAAAGACGTAGCTGCTGTAGACAGATTCCAGAATTCGTCTGCCGGTCAGAAGTTGCTAAATTCGATGCGGAGGCGTGGCTTGCAGGGTCTGGCGTATTGGCACAACGGCATGAAACAGATTTCCGCCAACCGGCCACTTATCAAGCCTGACGATGCCAAGGGCTTGAAGTTCCGTGTCCAGGCCTCTGACGTGCTGGTGGCGCAATTTCAGCAACTGGGCGCCAACCCCCAGAAAATGGCCTTCTCGGAAGTATATGGAGCTTTGCAAACCAAAGTTATCGACGGCCAGGAGAATACCTGGTCTAATGTATACGGCAAAAAATTCTTTGAGGTTCAAGACGGCGTTACCGAATCCAACCATGGCATCCTCGACTATCTGGTAGTAACCTCAGCCAAGTGGTGGAAAGGACTGCCCAACGATATTCGTACCCAGCTGTCTGGCATTCTGAAAGAGGTTACCGAGTTGCGTAATGCCGAATCAACGCGTGTCAATAACTCTAACCGTGAGGCAATCAAGAAAGCTGGCGGCACAGTGCGCACCCTGAGTAATGAACAGCGGCAGGTGTGGGTGGAAGCGATGAAGCCGGTGTGGAAAAAGTTTGAGAAGGATATCGGTGCTGACCTGATGCAAGCCGCTATGAAAGCCAACAACTAAACTGAAATCTGTCTGGTGAATTAACCGGGGCGCGTTAGTACTCTACAGTTAGCTAGCGCGCCCTTTTGTCTGGTTTCACAATGGAGCCATAGGCATCGAGTATTGAGGAGGAGCAAATATGCGTAATAACCCGGCTTCTCAGGGAACCTCAAAAAGCTGGCGCTTTTTCAATTCGCTGGAAGAAAATTTTATCGCTATCTGCCTGGGGTTGATGACGCTCATTACCTTCGCCAACGTTGTGGCGCGTTACGTTTATAACTCGAATATCCTCTGGGCTCTGGAAATGACCAGCTTCTTATTTGCCTGGCTGATTCTGATTGGTGTCTCCTACGGGGTGAAAAACCACTTCCATATCGGGGTTGATGTTGTAATCAACAAACTGCCGCCATCAGGCCGAAAAGCATGCGCTCTCTTCTCTGTTGCCGCCTGCCTGTCCTTCGCCTTTATGTTGCTAGTGGGGGCATGGCTTTACTGGTCTCCCTTTATAGACCCTGGCGAAGATGGTCAGGGATGGTATGAAGTTGAAGAGGTGCCAATGCCCGACTTTTTGCAGTTTGTCGCCAACTGGACCAACGCAGGCGAGCAATATGAGAAGATGCCGCGCTTCATCCCCTATTTCGCCCTACCCCTTGGTATGTTGTTGCTAACCTATCGCTTCTTGCAACAGGCTTGGTATATCTTGCACAATCGGGTAGATACGCTAATCGCAGGACATGAGGCCGAAGAAGAACTCTTTAATGACAAAATCGATTTGCTAGACGGAGAAGGAGCGCAGTCATGAGCGTATTGATTCTGTTTCTGATGGTTGTCTGTTTCATGTTGATTGGCGTACCTATCGCGGTTTCGCTGGGCTTGTCGAGCATGCTGTTTTTACTTATTTTTTCCCACCTCTCTCTCGGCAGCGTTGCCCAGACGCTTTTTTCAGCTTTCGAAGGCCATTACACTCTACAAGCCATCCCTTTCTTCATCCTTGCATCAGTGTTTATGTCTACCGGTGGAGTAGCGCGTCGCATCATTCGCTTTGCTATCGCGGTCGTCGGGTGGTTTCGTGGTGGTTTGGGAATTGCTTCGGTATTCGCTTGCATGATGTTTGCCGCTTTGTCAGGATCATCGCCAGCGACCGTCGTAGCTATCGGTAGCATAGTAATAGCCGGCATGGTCAATGCCGGATACCGCAAGGAATTTGCCGCCGGGGTTATCTGTAACGCCGGCACACTGGGTATACTAATACCACCGTCCATAGTTATGGTTGTCTATGCTGCCGCTACTGACGTTTCGGTTGGACGCATGTTTCTGGGTGGAGTTATTCCAGGCTTGCTGGCGGGCACCATGCTGATGATCGGCATATATGTAGCAGCGCGCTTCAAGAATCTGCCAGCGCAACCCTTTGCCGGCTTCAGGGAGGTCATCTCGTCGGCCATTCTTGCCGCATGGGGTTTGTTCCTGATTATCATTATTCTAGGCGGAATATACGGCGGCGTGTTTACTCCAACTGAAGCAGCCGCCATAGCGGCAGTGTACGCATTCCTGGTCGCCAACCTAGTTTACCGGGATATGGGGCCGCTCAGGGGAGTCAAGTGGCGCAACGAAGGCGAAAGTATCGTGGATGCAGCTGTACGTAATCTGTTAGCTATGGGGCGCAAATTCGTACCCATGTTGGTTCATCACGACACGAAACAGGCTTTTCTAGAAGCGGGACGCCTGACAGTGATGCTGCTATTTATTATTGCAAATGCGCTGGTACTAAAACATGTGCTGACCGAAGAGAGGATACCGCAATTGATTACAGAGGCTATAGTTGGTGCTGGTTTCGGGCCAATTGCCTTCCTCATTATGGTCAATGTTATCCTGTTGATAGGCGGGCAGTTCATGGAGCCATCTGGCCTGCTGGTGATTGTCGCACCGTTGGTATTCCCCATCGCGGTTAGCCTGGGCATTGACCCGATTCATCTTGGCATAATCATGGTGGTAAACATGGAAATTGGCATGATAACGCCGCCAGTCGGGCTTAATCTATTTGTTACCGCTGGTGTAGCCAAGATGTCAACTATGAATGTGCTCAAGGCGGCGTGGCCATGGCTGATTATCATGTTCACCTTCCTGCTGATCGTAACCTATGTGCCGTTTGTTTCCACCTGGCTGCCGACTAGCATGATGGGACCGGAGGTTATTATTCAGTAGTTAACAGCTCCGCTGGCAGGCGCTAATTCTAAATAAATCAGTAAAAACAACAGGCATATTTGCAGCTTATACGGGGAGAGTGTTTGCTTTGTTGGCATCTGTGGCACTGATAAGCGTCCATGCCGCCGAGCAAAGGATTGTTAAAAAGTTAAGCCATGTGGTTTCGGCTGATACGCCCAAAGGCAGGGGGCAGTTTTTTTTGCCCGCCGCGCTGCTAATTTTTTTTATTTGCCGAGTACTACAGACAAGAACCTGAGCTGGTTACTCCCGTCGTTCTTATTGGAAAAGCATGCGCTGTCATGAGCCTGCCGCTGGTGCTTTAATGGGCATTGTAGATATTGTATGATGGAGGACATGAACCTTGTCCTCAACCCGGACCTGAAGCGCTTACAGCCATACCCTTTTGAACGTTTGCGCGACTTGATGGCTGATACTCAGCCTGATACAAAACGTGCTCTGATTAGCATGTCGATTGGTGAGCCACAACACCAGACACCAGCTTTGATAAAGGAGGCTCTGACGTCCTCGCTTGACCAGTTAATGAATTATCCGGCAACGCAAGGCACCGCAGCGTTGCGCCAGACGATTGCCGATTGGCTTATACGGCGTTATGCGCTATCACACGTAGACGCCGATCTCCAGGTACTGCCCGTAAACGGTACGCGCGAAGCCCTGTTTGCCCTGGCGCAAACCATCGTGGACCGCAAGCGGCACAATCTGCCACTAGTGGTATGCCCCAATCCTTTTTACCAGATTTACGAAGGGGCAGCCATATTGGCCGGCGCTGAGCCACGCTTTCTGAATACGTTAGCGTCCGAAGACTACCGCTTGCCGCTAGAATCATTGTCTGCCAATGAATGGGGGCGAGTGCAGCTGATGTACGTCTGTTCGCCAGGTAATCCGACTGGCAAGGTATTGGGCATTGACGATTGGCGGCAGATTTTCGAACTCAGTGAGCAACACGGCATTGTCGTTGCTTCCGACGAGTGTTATTCAGAACTGTACTTTGACGAGACAAAACCTCCGCTCGGTGCATTGGAGGCAGCGCAACAGCTGGGACGCAGCTATGAGCGTCTGGTCGTCTTTGGCAGTTTGTCCAAGCGATCAAATGCACCTGGCTTGCGTTCTGGTTTTGTCTGTGGTGATGCTTCCATTCTGCAACAATTCTTGCGCTATCGCACCTATCAAGGTGGCTCTATGAGTCCGCCGGTGCAAATGGCATCAATAGCGGCCTGGCGAGACGAAGAACACGTGCGGCACAACAGGTCGCTGTACAAGGAAAAGTTTTCCAGCATGATGACTGAACTGTCGGGTGCCATGCAAGCACGTTGGCCGGACGCTGGTATCTACTTATGGTTGCCAACGCCGGTTAGCGACACGCTGTTCGCACAGCGTTTGTTGTGCGACTATAATGTCGCTGTATTACCGGGGAGCTTCCTGGCACGTGAGGCTAATGGTATTAACCCAGGCGCTGGTTATGTGCGAGCTGCGCTGGTGGCTTCACACACGCAGTGCGTGGAAGCAGCCCGGTGCATGTTGGAGTTACTGACCAGACTGTAATTATTGCTGTCGGCGTAGTTAGCGATTGGCGGATGCATAAATGCCAGTTTACCGGGTGATTGTCTGAAAGGTGACGAGGTAAGTGTAAGTATATGTTTAATAACATAAACATGAAAGAAAACTAATGATCAAGCAGCAAGATGCCAGCATGGCGGCAATAGAAGAACTATGGCAACGAAAGGCAGGTCTGAGCCCTCAAAATGCTAGTACAAGCGAGCGCCAAAGCGTCGAAGAGGTTATTGCCGCCGTAGACAGTGGCGAACTGAGGGTGGCTGAAAAAATAAACGGTCAGTGGCAAACCAATCAGTGGATCAAAAAGGCGGTGTTGCTTTCTTTTCGTTTGCGGGACAACAAGCTGCAAACCAGTGGTGATCTACGCTTTTACGATAAGGTGGCCAGCAAGTTCTCCGACTGGGACGAAGACGACTTTCAGCAGAGAGGCTTTCGAGTCGTGCCACACGCAGTAGTGCGGCGCGGCAGTTACGTGGCACAGGATGTGGTGCTAATGCCAAGCTTCGTTAATATTGGAGCGTATGTTGATAGCGGTACCATGGTTGACACCTGGGCGACTGTAGGTTCCTGCGCCCAAATTGGCAAAAATGTGCACCTGTCAGGCGGCGTCGGTATAGGTGGCGTTTTGGAACCGTTACAGGCCGGTCCAACCATTATTGAAGATAATTGTTTTATTGGCGCCCGTTCAGAAGTGGTGGAAGGCGTAGTCGTCGGAGAAAACTCCGTTATCTCGATGGGGGTCTATATTGGTCAGTCCACACGTATTTATGACCGTGCAAGTGGAGAGATTAGCTATGGTCAAATCCCGCCTGGATCGGTGGTAGTCTCTGGCAGCCTGCCATCCTCCGATGGCAAGTACAGTCTTTATTGTGCTGTGATTGTTAAAAAAGTTGACGCTAAAACCCGTGCAAAGACCGGTATCAACGAATTGTTGCGCATGTAAGGATAGGTACAGATTTAAAACCGGCTTAACGACATATCGTATACACAGATTAACGACAACATGATTACCGAAAAGCTATTTCACTTGATGGCCGAAAAACGGGCCTCTGATATCTTCATCACCATCGGCATGCCGATACAGATCAAGATTCAGGGTGCATGCATGCCAGTCAATAATCAAATCGTCAAACCTGACGTCATGCAAAAAATTATTGGCGAGCTACTGACTAAGGAACAAGAGGAAACCTTTAACAGAGAGCGCGAACTTAACATATCACGTGGCATGAGAGGGCTGGGTAACTTTCGCATAAACCTTTTCCGCCAACGTTCCTCTACGGCCATAGTTGTACGTTATGTGCAAGGCGATATTCCGGAACTGGAAAGCCTGGGGTTGCCCAGTGTGCTAAAGGAAATGGTGCTTGAAAAGCGTGGCCTCATCCTGATGGTGGGATCTACCGGTTCGGGCAAGTCGACGACTATAGCTTCCATGCTCAATTATCGCAATGCAAGAATGCCAGGGCATATTCTTACAGTAGAGGATCCGATTGAATTCTTGTTCAAGCACAACAAGTCTATGGTCAACCAACGTGAGGTCGGCATCGACACCGACGGTTGGCTGTCGGCGTTGAAAAATGCCATGCGCCAGGCACCGGACTGCATCATGATCGGCGAGATACGTGACAGGGAAACCATGCGGGCGGCCATCTCCTATGCTCAGACTGGCCATTTATGCATCTCGACGCTGCACGCCAACAACGCCTATTTTGCCCTGAATCGTATCGTTAACTTTTTCCCGCAAGATGCTCGAGATGGTCTTTTAATGGACCTGGCTGTAACTTTAATAGTCATCATCTCACAACGCCTCGTACGCCGTCCAGACGGTCGGCGCCTGGCTGCTTGTGAAATAATGCTCAACAACACGCATATTTCTGAACTGATTCTGCGTGGTGAAATTGCAAGCATCAAAGAACAACTAGATAAAAAACAAGTCAGCGGGTCGCAAACATTCGAACAAGACTTGCTGCGGTTGTACCGTAATAATGAGATCACGCTGGACGAGGCACTGGTCAACTCGGATTCACCCACCAACTTGACGTGGCTAATCGATAATACCGAGGCTATAGAAGCTGGGGATGCTACGCAAATAAATAACAGCCTGGGAAACCTGTCTGACCAAAATAGTGGCGGACCGTCATTTCAGGAATTTAAACTGGACGTCGAAGATCACGCAGAAGAAAAGTAGCCTTGGCTCAAAACGCTAAAACACCTCGTCTAGTTAGCCGACGTTCAATCCTTTGTTAATGTACTACTCCAGCCCATAATGCCAGCCGATTTGACGCTACCTGTGCAAACACTGGCCAGTCAGCTACTGGCTTGTGAATCTGTTACGCCTGCGGAAGGTGGTTGTATGCCAATTGTCAGCGAGCGCCTGCAGGGGATGGGTTTCGACTGCCGCTACATCAATCGTAACGGCGTGAGCAACTTATGGGCCAGACGCGGACATACTTCACCGCTGTTCGTTTTTGCCGGTCATGTCGATGTGGTGCCACCTGGGCCGCTTGAACAATGGGTCTCGCCGCCTTTTTCTCCGCAGGTGCGTGATGGCTATCTGTATGGGCGCGGGGCCGCAGACATGAAATCATCAATTGCAGCTTTCATTTGCGGGCTAGAAGTATTTCTGGCAGAGCAACCAAACTACGACGGCAGCATGGCATTACTCATAACCTCCGACGAAGAGGCTGACGCCGTCGACGGTACAGCAGCAGTCATTGAAGTATTAAAGACGGAAGGGGTGCGTTTTGACTACTGCCTGATTGGTGAGCCAACAGCCGTGGATGTACTGGGTGACAATATTAAAAACGGACGCCGTGGTTCGCTATCCGGCACGTTGCACGTCAAGGGTATTCAAGGACACATTGCCTACCCACACCTCGCCCGCAACCCGGTGCTTGAAGCTTCACCGGCGTTGGTAGAGTTGGCAAACACCAAATGGGACGAGGGCAATGAGAGTTTTCCGCCTACATCCTGGCAGGTTTCCAACATAAACGCTGGTACCGGTGCGACCAACGTTATTCCTGGCGAGATGAAGGTAATGTTTAATTTCCGTTTCTCAACTTCCAGTACTGTGCAAGGGCTGCAAGAACGAACGACTGCAATATTGCAAAAGCACAAACTGAACTATGAGATCACCTGGAGCGATGGCGGTCAACCTTTTCTGTCGCCACGTGGCGAACTGGTAGATGCTGCTTGCGGTGCAATTAAGCAAGAACTGGCATTAGATAGTGATGTGACAACCTCCGGTGGAACGTCCGATGGCAGGTTTATCTGTCAGATATGTGACCAACTGGTGGAGATTGGCCCGGTAAACGCGACTAGCCACAAAATTAACGAATGTGTAAGGGTCGATGACCTGCAGCTTCTACAAAAGGTCTACCTGAACTTGATGCGCAGGTTATTAACCAGCCCCAGTGTTTGATATTACCAAACACGACCTGGCGGAGTTCAACACGTTGCGTGATTTTCTGCGCCTTGCTGTTAGCCGCTTTCAACTCTCCGACCTGCACTTCGGGCACGGTTGTGACAACGCTTGGGACGAAGCCGTATACCTCTCCTTACATTGCTTGCATCTACCGCCAGAGCATCTGGATGTTTTTCTCGACGCAAAATTGCTCAAAGCAGAGCGCAACTCGCTTCTCACCTTGTTCGCCAACCGCATTGAAACACGCCTGCCGGCCGCTTATCTGACTGGCGAGGCCTGGCTCATGGGTTATCGCTTTCGCGTTGACCAAAGGGTAATTGTGCCCCGATCATTCATAGCACGTCTGCTGCTGGAAGGGCATCTGGAGCCCTGGCTGGAACAACCGCCAAAACGGGTACTTGATTTATGTACTGGTAGCGGTTGCCTGGCAATATTGGCGGCACTTTCATTCCCCACAGCGCAGGTTGATGCGGTTGACTGCTCTCCTGGGGCAATTGCTGTAGCGAGCGATAATGTAAATTACTATGGCATGCTATCGCGGCTACGCTTGCTGATAGGAGACTTGTTTGCCCCACTCGCCAACGAGAGATACGATCTAATAATCGCCAATCCGCCGTATGTGAACGCCATGGCCATGCAAAATCTGCCGAAAGAATATCGTCATGAGCCCGAGCTGGCTCTTGACGGTGGTGAAGACGGTCTTGACCTGATCAGGCGTATTATGCAGCAAGCAGGCGAATTTTTGCAGCGAGATGGTCTGTTGGTAATGGAGATAGGCCACAATCGCGAGGTATTTGAATCTGCCTATCCCGAATATGATTGCCTGTGGCTGGAGACAGACGGAAAAAGCGACGAAGTATTACTGCTACACCGGGAGCAGTTAACTGCTTTAGAGGCAACACAGAGCAATCAGGTAAAGGTTGATTAACTGGCAGCACAGCGCAACGCAGGATTTCGCCCGTGCAGGCAACAAATTAGCGTCTCCTTAGTCCTCTTTGCACTCAGGTTTAACAAAGGTTAATTCGGTGACATTCCAATCGTTTTCGCTATGATAGTCAAACCAGGCTGGCAGTTTGCGAATCAAATGCAACCCTTTGCCGCCAATGCCCTTGATTTCGCCATCTGTGACTGTACTACGCGGGTCAAAAGCTGGCGCTAGATCTGCGTAGCGCACCATGATGTGGGGATCCTGCCACGATACGCGAATGCAAATCGGCATATCGCACTCCAATCTATACCCATGAACGATAGAATTGGTAAATAGTTCCTCGACAACCAGATGAACTTTTGACACCATATCAGAGGTGATGCCTGCTTCTTGCAATACACCGTTGAGCTGGGTGGTTACCTGAAAAAGGTCCGCGTAGCAGGCTTTTACGTTAAGTTCAACGTAGTTAGTGGTTGGCATCGTGTATCAGAATAAAGGGAGTTTTGGTCGTGAAAAAATATATTGATCGCAAATTTGGATTGCTTCCTTGGGATAATATTCCATTCTTGTCGTTTAGCGCGGTTGGCATCTTCGTACTTTTACTGACTGCGGGGTCAATGGCGTATGCCGCTGACTCAAGCAGCAAGGCTAGTGTTGTCGCCGGCATGATAAAGACAATGCGTGGGAATGTCACCATAGAGCGCAACAACAGCAAGGTAGTCGCTAAAACTGGAACTGCAATCATGGTCAGAGACAAGTTGAGCACCGGTAACGCCAGCTCGGTTGGGGTTACACTTAAAGACGACACATTGCTATCGCTTGGCTCAAACTCAACACTGATAATTAATTCCTTTGGCTTTAACCACACAACGCACGATGGTGATGTCAATGTACGTATCAACCATGGTACATTATCGGTAGTTTCCGGCAAAATTTCAAAGCAGTCGCCTGACTCTGTAAAGTATTCAACACCAACCACTGTTTTTGGCGTACGAGGCACCGAATTTATCATTCACGTAAAAGGAAAAGATGGTTGAACTATTTGTAACAGGGGGAGTTTTTCTTTTATCACTAATAACGGGGGGGGCAGAGTTTGAGGAACGAGTGGTCGTGTTGCCTTCCAAAGATAACGTTAAAAGTGAGGTAGTGGTCAATACTTCCTCTCAGGGGGAGATAGTGCTCAATGAGCCGTATCAAAGTGTTTCGCGTATAGCAGGTAAATATGAACGCCAGCATCTTTCGCGATCATTTGTATATAGGGAATTCGGCACTGTTCTAGCAGCTCTGCCACCGAGACCGGCAACGTACACATTCTATTTCAAGATCAGTTCCGACGAGTTGACTGAAGAATCAATCGCCCAGTTCGAGCGCATGAAGGCCGATATAGCCTCCCGTCAATCACCAGAGGTACTGGTAGTTGGGCATACTGACACGCTTGGTGATATGGAAAGAAACGATAAGTTGTCAGTAGAGCGGGCCACATATCTGAAGCAAATACTGATCGGCTACGGAGTTGGGGAAAGTATGATGCAAGTTTATGGACGTGGCGAACGTGAGCTATTGGTGCGAACTCCCGATGAAACCGCTGAACCAGCCAATCGTCGAGTTAAGGTTACTATCCGTTAACGGCTGATCTACAGCTTGTTAACCATGGCGCAACAATCAGTTTGGTGCCCTTTGCCGTGCAATGTTACCCTAACGTACACTGCGCTTTAGCAATGCGTTTTGTTCCTTTTTCCATTCGCGCTCTTTTTCAGACGCACGCTTATCGTATAGTTTTTTGCCACGTGCCAAGCCGACCGTCGCCTTGATGCGTCCTCTGGTATAGTGCAGATCTAGTGGTACCAACGCAAATCCGGCGCGCTCGACCTTGCCAATCAGCTTGCTGATTTCCTCGTTATGTAACAATAGCTTGCGGGTTCGAATCGGGTCTGTTTTTACGTGCGTGGAGGCAGAATTCAAAGCAGAAATATGAGCGCCAATTAAATATAGCTCGCCTTTGCGAATCAGGATGTATGATTCCTTGATTTGCACCCTCCCGGCGCGGATGGCCTTAACCTCCCAGCCGTTGAGCACCAATCCGGCCTCGTAGCGCTCTTCGATGAAATAATCGTGCAGGGCTTTTTTGTTGTTCACAATACTCATGATCGACAGTGACGCAACGCAATGGTAATAAAACTATATGGAAAACCAAGCGACCTGTCTACACGGCCATTAGGGAGGCGCTGATTTATTGCCTGCGCGGGCGAAATCCTGCATTGCGCGGCGCCCGAAAGCTCGCCTATCTGCATGATATGTCTCCCATTCTGCGCTTCGTGCGCCTTGCCTTTCGTTCCGCTTGCATAATAAATCAGCGCCCCTTAGTGTACTAAGCCAGCGGACCAGCGTGGTGTGCGCCTGAAAAATATGCTGCCTATGCTAGAATCAACCGGTTTCATAGACAAGGTATATCAATGTCGGCAGGTGCTCCCGGGCTGATGATCAGTACGCCATGCTATAGTGGGTTATTGGGGGTAAATCACTTCAAGTCGACACTGTGCATGGCGCCTTACCTTCAAAAGGACGGCGTGGAAGCCACAACGCAAACCGTAGCACAAGAAAGCCCGATTCCCGGGGTGCGCGACTGTATCGTAGCTGGATTACTCGGTCGCACTGATTATACACACCTTCTTTTTGCCGACGCTGAAATTGACTTTGTCGGCAACTTGGCTGTGCGTCCTGTGCGTCTATTATCGGCAAAAAAACCGGTTGTTTGCGCTGCTCGCCCAACGAAGATGTATGACTGGTGGAAAAAACACGAAACGGCCAGACGAAGGCATGGCATCGGTTGAAAAATCTGTACTTGTTGCGCACTCGGCTAGCCAGATGTTCAGTCTGGTAGACCGCTGTGAGGACTACCCTCTGTTTTTACCATGGTGCAGCCGTGTTGAACTACTGGAACGTGACGAAGAGCAAACCAGCGCCACCTTGTTTATTGGTTATCGTGGCGTCAAGTCGCACTTCTCAACCAGCAATAAAAAACGCTTTCCTGTGCTGATGCAAATCCGCTTGGTAGATGGGCCTTTTCGTAGTCTGGAAGGAGAATGGCGCTTCAAACCGCTGGGCGAAAACGCATGCAAAATAGAATTCAATTTGCATTTTGAATTCTCAAGCGGAGTACTGGCCAGGGCGCTCAACCCGGTTTTTCACTACATCGCCAACAGCTTCGTCGATGCTTTCGTACAACGTGCCGGCCAGCAGTATGGGTCATCCGTCACAACTAATGTCTGATTCGCTCATCAACATAGAGGTTATCTACGCCTTGCCGCAACGCCAACCACTGGTACGCATGCAACTACCGCTTGGCACAACCGTTAAGCAAGCCGTCGAGCAAAGTGGGCTGCTACAGAAGTTTCCTGAAATTGACCTGGCACAAAACAAGCTTGGCGTGTACGCCAAACTGGTCAAACCTGATGTTCAGTTGCGCGACTATGACCGTGTAGAAATATACCGTCCGTTAATCGCCGACCCGAAAGAAGTGCGCAAGCAACGCGCTGCCGCCGGCAAGGTCATGAAAAAGGGTGGCGACGACAACGCTAGAGAAAAATAATGTCTATAATTAACGATGACACGCATTATATGCGCGAGGCGTTATTCCTGGCACAAGCTGCCGCCTGCCTGGGAGAAGTTCCGGTGGGTGCGTTGGTTGTGCGCGATGGCAACATAATTGGACGAGGCTTTAACTCGCCAATTGGCGAGCATGACATGACATCACATGCCGAAATCGTCGCCATGCGTCACGCTTGTCAACATACCGCCAATTACCGCCTTCCGGGGTGCACGTTATTTGTAACACTGGAACCTTGCAGTATGTGCGCCGGAGCTATTATTAACGCTCGCCTGGCGCGGGTGGTGTTTGGTGCCAATGACCCCAAAAGTGGTGCTGCTGGCAGCGTGATCGACCTGTTCGCCGTACCACGCCTAAACTTCCACGCCAATATACAAAGTGGTGTATTGGCTAAGGAATGCGGTGAACTATTGTCTGAATTCTTTGCAGAGCGGCGCAAAGAGCGACGCGCAGCGGTGAGTACGGCATGAAAATTGAGGTCAGCATAGCGACGCAAACTCTTTGCGTATTGACAGATGATGGTGATCAACTGCGTCGTTATCGCGTTTCCACCGCCGCTAATGGTCCTGGTGAAACCAACGGCAGTTTTTGCACCCCGCGCGGCAGGCACATGATTCGTGCCAAAATCGGTGCCGGGCAACCGGTTAATACCGTATTTGTCGGCAGGAGGGCAAGCGGCGAAATATTTTCGCCGCAACTGGAAAAACAATTCCCGCAACGTGACTGGATATTGACACGTATTATGTGGCTCAGCGGTCGCCATCCTGGATTTAACCGCCTGGGCAACGTAGATAGCATGCGCCGTTTCATCTATATACACGGTGCACCAGAAAGCGTGCAGTTAGGGCAACCCGGCTCGCACGGCTGTATACGCATGTCCAACGCTGACGTTATTGAGCTATTTGATCTTGTACCCTTGCGCACTGAAGTGCTGATCATGGATAACCTGGCAGACAGGCAGACGTCAAGGTAGAATTCCCCTCTTTCACGAATCGTCACTGTCTTGCGTTTTATATCTAAATGACCAAAACATCGCCACAAAATCAAGACCTTGCCAAAGCCTTTGACCCTGCGGCCATAGAACAACGCTGGTATACCGTCTGGGAAAACAGCGGCTACTTTGCCGCTGGGTATGACACAGACAAAAAAGACAACTTTTGTATCTTGCTGCCACCGCCCAATGTAACCGGCACCTTGCACATGGGGCACGGTTTCAACCAGACATTGATGGACGCATTGTGCCGCTATCACCGCATGCGTGGTGCTAACACCCTATGGCAACCAGGAGTTGACCACGCTGGCATAGCAACCCAGATGGTAGTCGAACGTCAACTGGAACAAGACGACACCTCACGTCACGACATTGGGCGCGAAGCCTTTTTGCAAAAGGTCTGGCAGTGGAAGCGTTATTCAGGTGGTGCTATCACCCGGCAAATGAGACGTATGGGAGCCTCCTGCGACTGGTCGCGGGAGCGTTTTACCATGGACGACGAGCTATCACAAACGGTGCGCGAAACCTTTGTTCGCCTCTACCGCGAGGGACTTGTTTACCGTGGTAAACGGCTGGTAAACTGGGATCCGTTTCTGCACACGGCGCTGTCCGATCTGGAGGTAGTAAACGAAGAAGAGAGCGGTTTCATGTGGCATATTCGCTACCCGCTGGCTAACGGGTCAGGCCACCTGACAGTAGCAACCACTCGCCCGGAAACAATGCTTGGCGACACTGCTGTGATGGTGCACCCTGAAGACGGACGTTATACGCACCTGATTGGCGAGAATGTGATTCTGCCACTGTGCGAGCGCGAGATACCGATCATCGCCGATGCCTATGTAGACCGACAATTTGGTACCGGTTGCGTCAAGGTAACGCCAGCGCACGATTTTAATGACTACGCTGTTGGACAAAGGCACAACCTGCCGATTATCAATGTGCTGACGCCTGACGCAAGCATCAACGAGGCTGCTCCACCAACCTATCAGGGAATGGATCGTATTGCAGCACGCGAACAAATCGTTATCGACCTAAAAGCCGCCGACCTGTTGGAAAAGGTGGATAAGCACAGCATGAAAGTGCCACGTGGTGACCGTAGTGGAGTGGTTCTGGAGCCTATGCTGACTGACCAGTGGTTTGTTGCCACCAGCAAAGCAGGTGCTGAAGGTAAAAGCATCGCCGAGTTGGCGCTGGAGTGCGTGGCTAATGGTGAGATCAAGTTCTTTCCAGAAAACTGGAGCAATACCTACAACCAGTGGCTAAACAATATTCAGGACTGGTGCATTTCACGCCAACTATGGTGGGGGCATCAGATACCAGCCTGGTATGCCGCTGAAGATGGCGACAGAACAGCAGAACGTCGTCTGTGGGTGGCGCACGACAAAGAGGAGGCTTATGTCCTGGCAGCAGCAGACGGATACCAGGGGGAACTTGAGCAGGACGAAGACGTACTCGATACATGGTATTCATCTGCGCTGTGGCCATTTTCCACCCTAGGCTGGACGCATAAATGGCCTCAACAATCGAACCCTGCCATTGATTTGTATCTGCCATCTTCTGTGCTGGTTACCGGCTTTGACATTATCTTCTTCTGGGTGGCGCGCATGGTAATGATGAGCAAGTACATTACCGGTAAAATCCCTTTTCGGCACGTATATGTGCACGGCCTGATCCGCGACGTCGATGGGCAGAAGATGAGCAAGTCAAAAGGAAACGTGCTTGATCCCATCGATCTGGTTGACGGCATAGAATTGGATGACCTGCTGGAAAAACGCACTAGCGGGCTGATGGACCCGAAACAGGCTGCATCAATTATACAAAAAACCCGCGAAGAATATCCACAGGGTATCCCTGCCTTTGGTGTTGACGCCCTGCGCTTCACTTTTGCCAGCCTGGCCTCGCCGGGGCGCGATATCAAATTTGACATGCATCGATGCGAAGGCTATAAAAACTTTTGCAACAAATTATGGAACGCCAGCCGTTTTGTGCTAATGCGCTGCCAGGGGCATGACCTTGCCCTTGGTCATCAGCAGCAACAAGGTGGCATTTGCAGCACAGCCGGGGGCGAACCGCGTCTATTATTCAGCTTTGCCGACCGTTGGATCGTTAGCCGCCTGCAAAGGGTGGAGGCGGAGGTAGAAAAGCACTTTACTGACTACCGCTTTGACCTGCTATCAAGAGCGATATACGAATTGGTATGGAATGAATATTGCGACTGGTATGTTGAAATAGCCAAGGTACAAATTACTGAAGGTGGTGAGGCCGAACAACGTGCCACCCGTCGTACACTTGTGCGAGTACTGGAAACCATCCTGCGCCTGGCGCATCCGCTGATTCCCTTTATCAGCGAGGAACTTTGGCAAATTGTCGCCCCGGTAGCAGGTCGCAAGTCTGCAAACGATAACGCCAGCATAATGCAAGCTCCCTATCCACAAAGTGATTCGGCGCGTATCGATACAAAAAGTGAAGCCAGGATGGCTCGCTTGCAGGCATTGGTCAACAGCTGCCGCAACCTGCGCGGTGAAATGGGTTTGTCGCCAGCACAGCGCGTACCGCTGCTGGTCGCTGCCAGTAGCGGCGCAGAAGAGCATTTAACTCCTGAAGCGCTAGAAGAGGTAGACAAACTCACGCCTATATTGATGGGACTATGTCGTTTATCGGAAGTGCAAACTGTAAAAAGTTTGCCGACCAAGCAGCTGGTACCGGTAGCGTTAACAGAGGGTTTGTCGTTGTGCCTGCAGGTAGAAATCGACCGTCAGGCTGAGAGCGAACGCTTGCAAAAAGAGATCGACCGCTGGCAAATACAGGTGGTCACTTCCCAACAAAAATTGGACAACGATAAATTTATCGCACGCGCGCCCGCAGCAGTAGTTGAACAAGAAAAAAACCGTTTGACTACTGCACGCCAGACACTGTCAGAATTATTGCTACAACTGGAACGTATGCAATAAAATGGGTTAGGCAGGTTCGATAACCCGATCATCGTCAAGCAATATAAAACCTGGATGCCATGCCTGAACAAGATAATCCTGCGCAAGTAAATGTAAATGCGAAAGAGCTATACAACCTGCTCGGTGACGATGCGAAACAACTTTTTCCACGTCACTTGTACCGGCATCACCCGCATGTTGTCGCAAATATGGTTGAAAAATGGCGTGACCCCAACAGAATGTATCAATATCTCAGTACCCTGTTTCTGGCAGAAGATCGCCGTAAGCAGGGTTTTTCGAATGAAGTAATGAGCGAGTTGATTCGTTTGCGCGATTTTTATCAGCGTTTGAAGCCGTTTAAGCAATCTTCTGAGTACGATGTTTGGAGCAAGACGCTGGAAGAGCGCGAAAACTAAGAGTAACGCAACCTGGCAGTGTATGCTCGTACTTCCCCCTCTCTCACGTTCGTAACAAAAGCGCCGCGTTTTTATTGCCCTGGCTGCACCATCAAGCCGGGCCAACGTGTGGTTTTGCCTGCCGCCCTTGTACGCCATGCCAAGGCCTTACGACTCAAGCAAGGCAGCGCAATTACCCTTTTCAACGGCCTTGGAGGCGAATATGCCGCATACTTATTGCCGACAGGTAGAGGCACAGCGCAAGCGGATATTATTGACTGGCACCCCGTAGAGCGCGAAGCCCCCCTGGCAATACGTCTAATACAAGCTCTGATCAGTAGCGACAAGATGGATATCAGCATGCAAAAAGCAGTTGAACTTGGTGTTGCCAGCTTGCAACCGGTAGAGAGTCAACGCTCCAGTTTGCATCTGAGTGGTGAGCGCTCCAACTCCAAGATGGTCCATTGGCAAAGGGTGGTAATTGCCGCAGCAGAACAGTGTGGGAGAAACCGCCTGCCATCTGTGGAAACTCCACTGCCAATAACTGAATTCCTCTCAATGCCTTCCAACAGCGCCTTGCGCCTGCTACTTGATCCTGCAGCCAGCCACCCCTTGGGCAGTATAAAGCCACGTATAAACACTTTGCCCAGGCACCCGGCGTATGTAGACGTGCTAATTGGCCCGGAAGGAGGCTTTACAGCGGAAGAAAACGAGGCTGCCAGGCAAGCCGGTTTTCAAGCCTGTAGTCTTGGACCCCGTCTGATGCGTGCCGAAACAGCTGCGATAGCCGCCATGACATTGTTACAAGCACAGGCGGGCGGCCTTGGCTAAGCGTGCACCCTGTATCATGTTGTTGGCCTTGTTGCTGGCGCTACTTAGCTTTGCAGTTGCTCTGAAAAATGGCAGCTACGACCTGGAGTGGGGGGAGTTATTGTCAGTGCTGAAACAAGGTGTCATCGGCAAACAAGAAGGCGTGGCAGCGGAAATAGTCTGGCAATTACGCCTTCCAAGGGCGGTAGCCGGTTTTGCCTGCGGTGGTTTGTTGGCCATAGCCGGGGCCTTGATGCAAGTACTGTTACGCAATCCACTCGCCGACCCCTACGTTCTGGGTATCTCTGGTGGCGCAGGGGTAGGCGCCTTACTTGCCATGTTGGCCGGGTTATCGGCTGCGTGGCTGGGAGGCGCTGCACTTGCCGGAGCACTATGCTCCATGCTTCTGGTTTTCGCTCTGGCGCATGGTAGAGGTGGGTGGACGCAAACCAGACTCTTGCTGACCGGGGTCATAATGGCATCTGCTGCCAGTGCAGTAATCACGCTAATCCTGTCTTTAGCTCCCCAAACACAACTCAAAGGAATGCTTTTCTGGCTAATGGGCGATTTATCGCAAAGTAACATGCCTGGATTGGCACTGGTCATTCTCTTCGTACTATTCCTCTTTGTTATGCCTCTGGCTCGAGACCTAAATTTGCTCGCCCGTGGGCGCGAACTTGCATCAGCACTTGGAGTAGCAACGAAGAAAGTTACATTAATTATTTACCTGATAGCCTCCCTGGCAACGGCAACGGTGGTGACGCAAGCGGGAGCAATCGGTTTCGTCGGCCTGATTGTGCCGCATCTGGTGCGCCTGCTGATCGGTAACGATCAGCGCCTGCTACTGCCAACCGCAGTGCTAACTGGTGGAGCGCTGCTTACAACCGCTGACACACTTGCACGCTACCTTTTTGTCCCGCAGCAATTGCCGGTTGGGGTATTAACCGCCCTGATCGGGGCGCCTCTATTCCTCTTTTTGCTTTTCCAGCAAAAGGTATGAATACAACCTCCAGCCCATGCCTGCAGACTGTGCGCCTTGAGGTCAGTATTGGTGGAACATTGGTTTGCCGAGAACTAAACCTGCAATTGCATGCCGGGAGGGTGTTTGCCATTCTTGGACGCAACGGTGTTGGCAAATCGACCTTGTTGGCGACGTTGGCCGGGCTGAGCTCTCCCGCTGGCGGCGAAATCATGCTCAACGGCCAGCCACTGAATATATATTCGCCGCGTGAACTGGCGCGTCAACGTGGCTGGATGGCACAAAAAAGCACCGACAGCTTTGGTTCTACAGTTCTGCAGACGGCCCTGATTGGCCGCCATCCATATTTGAAGCGCTGGGATTGGGAAAGCTCCACTGACATTGCCCGTGCGCGTGCTGCCTTGAACGATGTCGGGCTTGAGAGTTTGGAAGACAGGCTGGTGGCAACCCTGTCCGGTGGCGAACAGCAGCGCCTTGCCTTTGCCACCGTATTGACGCAAGCGCCAATGCTATATTTGCTAGACGAACCTTTGGCGCACCTCGACCTTAAATACCAGACGCAACTCTTGCAGCATTGCGTTCGCCTGGCACGGCAAGATAACGCCTGCCTGCTGCTGGTTTTGCACCAACCTGGCTTTGCCTTGCGTTATTGTGATGCTGCGCTGCTATTATATGGTCAGGGTAGCTACGAATTTGGCCCAACTAATGACTTGCTGACCAGTGAACGCCTTTCCGGCTTGTATGAGCATCGTCTCAACCGCGTTGGCGAAGGTGGATCAGCATGGTTTGCACCAGCCTAGAGGTTATTAAACATACCACAATTTTGTTCGATGCTCACAAATTTTACCCCCTTTGAAAAAGGGGGTGGCAGCCTCAGGCTGGCGGGGGATTTGAATTAAAAGCCGTGTTTTATTTGGAAGTCACAGGGAAACCGTGGTCTGTCCCCTATTTACCTTAAGCGCCGATAATCATCGTCTTGAAAGCCAACAGTCATGTGCATAAAATGTCCTTGTTGCATGGGTGTGTGAGTAGTCAGCATTTGCCTTGGCCTGTCACTTGAGCCAGCCAAAGCACATCTGGGCGGTGGTTGTCAGGAATCACCGCCTGCTATCAACCTTCCTTGCCGCCATTTGCTAAATTGCGATTTGCGCATACTAATAAAAGTAGTGGCGCTCATCCAACCATTGCTCCCCCACTCAAAAACAACAATCATATAGCGTCGCCACTGTCAAACAGCTTACGTGGCTTGGCTGCCGCGTTGGCTACCCTGATTGCTGCATCACTTAGCGCCATTTGTAGGCCTGCCTACAAATCTACCGAAGTGCAACGGAATTGTCTGGAAGGCCTTGGACAGCAGCCCGATAAAAAGCCCCTGTGGTTACACGAGGTTTCGGAGTTTAATGGATAATGATTTGGTGGCCAAGGGCGGAATCGAACCACCGACACAAGGATTTTCAGTCCTCTGCTCTACCAACTGAGCTACTTGGCCACAAGGGGGGAAACAAGCGCGAAATGGCACAACCACAGCGCCCAATCAATGGCGCGAATTATAACAGTAAATCTGTTTATCCATGGAAGTCGGGCAGCAGCGAAAATCTATTGCTACCATTCAATTTCACGAAATGTGTTTTTATTACACTGTAGTTGAACCGCTCTATTGGATTATATTAATAGGTGAACCGTGGTATATGAAAGCGTGATCAACCTTAAAATCTATTCGGAGGCTTATGGACAACGTACTACGCCTATTCATTGACCCGGGATGGCCGCATACGCATACTGATTGCGTATGGATGCTGTGCGATAGAGCAAACATGGTTATCCGGAGAGGTCGGGGTGAGCCACGGGATTGGCCTGGAATGGCGCAAAGGCATGCAACTAATAACTATGGGCAAGGCGACGAAGGCAAGTCGACGCAAGAACCGCTGCATTGCGATTTAATTTTTGTCGGCGATCAGGCTGCCTGCCTTAATGTTCAGCTACCCAAAAGCCCGGCTGGGCTACGGCCGGAAGTGTTGACTACTGCCATTGAGCCACTTCTGTTGGAGCCAGTCAGCAGTTGTCTCTTTCATGTTCTTCATCAAAACGAGTCAGGCGTGGCGGCAGTGGCAGTTATTAACCGACAACGTCTGACTAGCGTGGTTGAGTTCGTACGTCAGCTCGGCCTGGACCCGCAAAGCGCTTGGGGAGAGGGAATGCTGCTCAGGCAAGACAACAAGCCAAGCAAGCAAGATGGGCAGCGTCAGCAACGGAACGCCCGTCTGTCAGACGGACAGTTGTTAATGCCAGTTGGCGAAGCGGGGTTTGCGTCCGTCCCTTGCCATGGCAAGCCAGATGAGTCTGACGGAGAAGCCGCAACCTGCTCGACGAACTGGTTAAGGGAGGTTGCCGCGCAAGGCATTCCTCGACCGCTGCGGATTAATTATCCAGATAACGAAAAACCGGAAGCCTACGATTTCAAGTCGTTGGCGGCAGCATTGCAAACTTCCCTGCAAGTGGCAAAGGAGTCGTACCACACGTTTCCTTTGCTAGAGCCGCCTGCAGGAGGGTTTCTTTACGGTGAGCTGCTGCTGCCTGCGCGTCAGAGCAACCTGTGGCATTTCTTGCGCCCCTCTGCCTGGCTGGCAGCAGCTATATGCGGACTGTTATGTGCCATGTTGCTGACACAATGGGGTTGGCTCGCGTGGCAGGCAGAAGGTAAACGGCAGGAAATGAGGGAGCTGTTCAGGCAGAGCTTTCCGCAGGCAGCCCTTGTTAACCCGACTCTACAAATGCAACGCTTGCTAGACGATCGTCGACGACAGTTGGGCCGCTTGGGAGAAGCAGATTTCCTCGCTTTGTTATCGCACGCTGTGCACGCAAATACACCGCATATCGACACCCTTGAGTACAGCAATGGACTCCTGAGCATTACCCTTAGCGGCGCACCTGATGAATTGCATGCCTGGCACGAGAGGATGGTGGCAAGGGGGCTTAGCGTCAACAGAAATTCTCTTCCGGGCAGAGGCAATGCCACCTTTGTCATTGGCCCGAAAGGCTAGCCATGCAGCAGGATCAATTGAACCTTTGGAATGTGCTGCAACAGCAATGGCATAGCTTCTGGCAGGCACGCCAGCCTGGCGAAAGGCGCGCATTGCTGATTCTGGTGACAGTTCTAGCACTGGTATTGATCGTGCAGTTGTTGTGGACTACTTATAACTCGACTGCAAGGCTGCGTTACAAGGTTCCCCAATTACAAACGCAGGTGGAAAAACTTCGCAATCAGACTGATGAATGGCAACGGCTGTCACAACAAAAGGCGCCGCGAAGCGTAGACCTGGCTACCTTGCAACAAGAAATAAACAGCAGCCTGCAAAGTTTCGGCAAGGCACCAACACTTAGCTGGAGTGGAACACAGCAGTTTCAGGTGCAAGGCAAGGTTAACTATAACGCCTGGATTAACTGGCTGGCGCTCCTGCACGCTGATTACCACCTGCGGGTGTTGCAGGCGAGTGTCTCGCCAGCCGGTCCGGGAACCGTCAACGTGTCGGCTAGCCTCGGAAGAGGAGAATGAGTATTTTTAAATTGTCGCTGTTGTTTATGTTGATGTGTGTAGTGTTGCTACTGTTCAACATGCCAGCGTCCTTATTTGGCACCTTTTTGAACAAATCATGCAGCAACCAATGTCGGCTGGCTGATGCACACGGAGGCTTTTGGTCTGGCAATGGTATCCTTTTCGTGCGCGAACGCCGTGGTGGTAAATGGCTTAACCTGGGCAAGCTTGATTGGCGAAGCGGCTGGTCTTCTGGTGTTACTCCGCGCTTGCGGCTGGATCTCAATGGTGGAATACTCATAACCTATGTGACCTTGACCGGCTGGCGAGCCGAATTTAACCGGTTCAGTATTCCTGCGCAGGCACTGCTTGGACACGTCGGCCATGCGCTTCCCGCAACTGGTTGGGGCGGTATGCTGGAAGCAGCTCAAGGCAAGCTGGCAAAAAATTGGGCCGGAAATACGCCAGAAGGGCATGGAAGGGTATACTGGAGGAAGGCCAGTTCCGTGGCATTCAGCTCCAGAACGCTTGGGGACTACAAGCTCAATTGGCAAAGCAGTAGTGCTGGTGAGACGCATTTTAGCCTTGATACCCTGCGGGGCATGCTGACGCTCGTTGGCCAGGGTAGCGTACGGCGTGGCGTCTTTAGTTTTAACGGTAGCGCCGAGGTAGAGAATGCGCAGGAAAGCATTCTCTTGTCGCTACTTGCCAACTTTGGCCGCCCAGATCCGTCCTTCCCTGTGAACCCGCCGTTACGTTATTTGCTCAAATGGCCTCATTGAAGCGCATAAGCAGACCGGAAAACGCATGCTGGTAGCCGAACAATTAGAATGTGTGCGCGGGGGCAGACGCTTATTTACAGACGTTGGTTTTGAACTGACGGCGGGTAATATCTTGCGTGTAAGCGGCGATAACGGTAGCGGTAAAACCAGTTTGCTGCGCCTCTTGGCTGGCCTGTCTCACCCGCAAAAAGGAAATATCTTTTGGCATGGCAAGCCTGTTATGCGTTTGGGTGGCGAGTTTCGTGCCAACCTGTGTTACCTCGGTCATTTGAATTCCATTAAGGACGAGCTGACTCCGATGGAAAACCTGCTCGCCACTGCCCAACTGGCTGATCAGCCGCTGGATAAAGAGCTGGCCACCTCAGCTCTGACTGAAGCCGGACTAGCTCTATGCCTTGATTTGCCATGCAAATTTTTGTCACAAGGTCAAAAACGACGATCATCCCTGGCTCGTCTGTGTCATGACCAGCGATCCCTGTGGATACTAGATGAACCTTTTGTCGCTCTCGACAGCAAGGCGCTTGCCTGGCTCTGTGGTCTGGTAGAAGCGCACACCGCCAGGGGAGGCATCCTGGTGCTCACCACGCACCAGGCAGTAAAATTAAATGGTGCGATAACGGATCTGAACCTTGGCTCAACGACCACATCCAGGGCAACTGTATGATCGGGGCCATGATGAATATCACAGCGCGAGATCTGCTGTTGATACTGCGCCAACCCGTGGATATCGTTTCAGCGCTCTTTTTCTTTATCATCGTCGTTAGCCTTTTCCCGCTCGGTATTGGGCCGGAGCCAGCGCTACTACGCAAGATAGCTCCAGGAGTGTTGTGGGTGGCCGCCTTGCTGGCGACAATGTTGTCATTGCCACGCATGTTTGCTGATGATTACCGCGATGGTACATTGGAACAGATAGTTCTTTCGCCACAACCACTACCGTCGTTGGTCTTCGGCAAGGTGCTGGCACACTGGTTGACTACTGGTTTGCCATTAACGTTGCTGGCCCCACTATTAGGGTTGCAATTTGACCTGAGCAACGATAGTTTGCTGGTATTGGTACTGTCTCTAGCTATAGGTACCCCGGCGCTTTCGGCGATAGGCGCTAGTGGAGCGGCACTTACGCTCGGTGTGCGTAGCGGTGGCATGTTGCTGTCGCTACTAGTTTTGCCCTTGTATATTCCAGTGCTTATTTTCGGCGCCGGGGCTGTCGAGGCGGTGCAAATCTCTTACTCCGCCGGGCCTCACATGTCTCTACTGGGCGCTTTTTCGCTTGCCGCACTTGCTTTGTCTCCCTTCGCTGTTGCTGCTGCACTGCGGATCGCGCTGGAATAAGCATGTCTGGCTTACAGCTCCGCCTTTGGTGTACAATGCCGTCCCTGGAGTCTCTGTGGCGGCATTAGCTCAGTTGGTAGAGCACTGGATTGTGATTCCAGAAGTCACCGGTTCGAGCCCGGTATGTCGCCCCACTACTTCTGTAAATGTGACGCGTCGGCGCAGGCTGTTTGCAGAGCGCGGTCAAAATGGAAGCTGCTTTGTTGCGGCGTTACGTTGGGAGCAAAGCGGCGCTCGCAGAAGTCCACTTGTTGTTGGCCTATGCGTACTATTGTTGAAGCGCGCGTACCGTAATCTTCCGTCTGAATAAATACTGCCGAGAGCGCTTTTTCGCGCTGCAGAGGAATTCCGGTTTGTGGTAATTCATTTTCCGGTGCCAGCGCCGTATCTGCCAGTATTTCAAATACTGCCTCCTGGTCGTCGATGCTCCCCAATATCTTGTCGTACATTTTGCGCACTTTTGGCCACGGCGTATCAAAATCGGCGTTTGACAACGCGTGCAGCCCGGTTGGCGGTTCAAATACTTTAGAGTTGCGGCTTTCGAAAGCCAATAAAGATAGGCCGTCGTAAAGCAGCAGGTTAAAGTCATTATATTGTCCGCTCCTGGCGCTGGTTTTTTGCAACCACTTTTCAGCAAGCGGTTTTTGTGGGTCAAGAAGAAAGCCGCTGACAAGCTCACCGCGTGAGCGAACTTGCTTCCGCATTCGTTTAGGGTCTCGGTAATTGGTCAGTGCTGCGAAACGCCCGTAGCTATCCACACCTAGCCAGGTGCCGCCTGCTTGCAGGTCCTGCCCTGCCAGGATGGTGTCTTGACCGTTATTCGCTGGCCACCATTTCGCCGCCGCAGCTGGTCGCGCATAAAACTCGTCGCGGTTTGCCGCTACGACGAGCGGTGTTTCCTGGCCGGGATTCCAGCAAAAAGCAATCAGACACACTGGCTAATAATCAACTGCCTTTAGCGCATGATCGACAAAAAAGCCCCAACCACGCACCACGTCGTAGCCATAGCAACAATGCGCAACTTACCCATACTCCGCAGGCCATAAAGAAGAGTACGCCATGGTCACTGCTGCCATCTTCGTTAACTACGGCAACACCGAGCGGTGTAAACAAGTGAAAGAAAATTGCGCCGCTGATAATCGCCAAACCCATTGCTGCGCCGATGGTTTGCACTATCGGTTTTTGTTGCCATATAGCACCCATAATAAGCAGCAACGAGGCAATTAATTCGGCGGTACCGACTACGTAAGCTGAAAAAATTCCTCCAGGCGCGAAGAGACCGGGAAACCCCAGCGAAGCCGACCAAGGGTCAAGCTTGCCCTGAAATATATAAATCGTTTCCGGCGAGTCGGCGAACTTGAAAAACAGCGACTGTATAAAAACAAACGCTACGTAAACAGTCAAAATCCAGTGACCGTGCTTTTTCAGACCATCCATTTTTTGCTCCCGTTATTTGTTGTTTGGGTGTTACATCCCAATGCTTCAAGTTATGTGGGCTGACTATCAAACATCTAACTAACCCATAGAGGATGTTGGCGATGCATGAGCAGGTCAATTCTACAGAACTTGAGCAAAGCAGCATGAAGAAATTGACACATCGTCGGTGATTGCAAGCCTATTCTTCAATGCTTCCCTATTAGCTGGTTAAACTTGGCATTGGCTGTTTTGATGTAATTGTCCGGCTGCTTGGACCATGTTTTTTGCACGTCTGCATCGTAATTCAGATACAGCTTGCCATCGCGCACGCTAAACTGGTCTGCTTCTACCTTTACCAGATAGCCCTGCGAAACACCGTAGGCGCAGTAACCACCGTACTGCGGTGCATACTTCTCTGGGTCGGCCTTAAACAGGTCCAGATTCTTTTGCGAGGAAAATTTCCACTTGGCGCCTTTCCAGTCAGTGACATAACTGTCATTACCCTTTACCGGCTTGCCTTCGGTAAAGTAGGCGACGGTGTCATAGCCAAGAATGGCGACTCCGGTATGACGGGCAAACAGGCTGCTGTTGGTTAGCGTATTAATCTGTGGTTCCGCCTTAACGCCGAGACTAAAGAAAGCGGCAAGTAGCAGCAGGGTACGTAGTATTGCGGCGTATGACTTGTTGAGGTTCATTATGTGCTCCTTCTGGTATTGTTAATGTAGAGTGATTTTGTTAATTGCAGATTAAAAAGTGGTGGTATTACGTTGCAGATCAACGCGGAATTTTTGCCACAGTTTCAATGCAGGGCTAAGAGCCGCTCCTGCACGCCTGTTAGCAGAGCCAATTTTAAATGCCAATTTCCATTGGCGGAACATGTCACGCCAGGCAGCGAACAGCGAAGATCCAGGGTGGTATATATGCGCCGATTCGGCGCTTACTCCGTTTACCTCCATAACGCTCAGGTTGATTCCCTGTTGTAGTTCCTCATTGCCAGGCGCACGCAAATCTATGCGTCCAAAATAAAAACCGGGGATGGCATGGCAGATTCTAGTCATAGCTGACATCAGTTGCTCGCTGACCAGATGATTAGTATTGGTAAATGTGCTGCCACGGCAGTGTGCGCCTACTTCTACCAGTTGAATTTTCTCGCCAGCTGCAGGAACACGTTGTAAATCACCGCGCCAGCGGTGTAATATCACCCTCGCAAGCAATCTGGCGCGAGGGTGCGATAGAATCAGCTGTTGCAGGTTTAGTTGTCCATCGCCAACAATGGAGGGAAAGCTCTTGTGTGCAACGGATAGGATACGCGCACTTGCACTACCTGGCTCCAGAGCCACGAAGACGCCATATTCTTCACCGGTAACGTAGCGTTGCAGTAGTAATCCTTCCCGAAATCGCTGAAGGTAGGATGCAGCTTCGTCAATGTCACGAACGATCATAACTCCCCTGCCACGCTGACCGATATTTGGCTTGAGGACGAGAGGAAATCCGTGTCTGGCTGCAAACTGCTCAACCAGTTCCAGGCGCTCCGTAAGACTCAAATCGGCTGACAGTAATTGACAACTGGCGATCAGATCCGGGGCATTCTGTTGCAGGGTCAACAACGTCTGATCCTTTTCCTCACCGACCAGGCCGCCATCGGCAATGCCAGGATTGGCGGCGGTAAACAGGGTAAAAGCCCTATAGCGTATGCCAAGTAGCAGAATCCAGATTACGATGGGCATATAAAATAGCCAGGTAGGCCAAAACTCCCAACGTACTGCACGCGCGCAGGCTATATGTACACGGTCGTACAGCGTCATGGTTGGAATGGACGAATCAGATATCACCCATGGCACCAGGCTCGGCTGCAACTCAGCAGTGGCCATGGTGGCAGCTACTGTCTGCTTGTTGCCAGAATGGTCAGGCATAAAGCCTTCAGGAGCGTTCATAGGCAATAGTGGAAGGTGCCTTACCAAAATCAGCTTCCATGCTTATGCCGTGTTGCAGGCAATAGAACTGGATCAGCGCAAAATGATGAATAGCGTGGCTGGCGAGGAACATCATTTCACGCCCGACGGTAGATTCGGTGACAAAGTCAAACTCGCCAGTCAAACCTCCTTGTAAATGTATGCGAACCCTGCCCAGTATTATTTCGTCGTCCCAATGAGCAATAATCCCGGCTATTGAAGCATAGCGCTCGCTCATCATGGCTGCATCCTGCTCGGCGGCCCGGTCACGTGGCCTGTTATCGTAGTTGACCAAGCTGTCACTATTGTCGACAGCTGCCAGCAGCGCTTCGTAGTGTTCGAGAATATGCCGCAGATGCGGCCCGACATACTCAGCGAATGCAATTTGTGGTTGTACGGCCAGCGCTGAGATTACCCTTTGCGCCTGCTCGACAATGGACCGGTTAAACGTAAGCAGGCGGCTATTATGCAAGGACAACTTCACAATTGATTTCTCCGATTAATAATACAAGTCAAGTAAGCAAGTCACTTTGAGAACCTAGCTTGTCGCTGGCTATCATGATGCCTTATTGTCGTCGAGCAGGCACGGTTTTTACAAAAGTAATAACAATAAGGTTGGCATAGCAGGTTAACGAACGGCCCTGTTGGTTAGCGTGCTTTCGGTACGTATTAACAACATGGCGTACGACAGGCAAAAAATAAATGTGGGGATCATGCCGGCGGCCAGGGTCATAAATATGTCTGGGGTGCCAATCAGCATGTGCACTGGCACCAGAATTCCATAGGTGATAATCATTCCACCGAAAAATGTTGCCATGGTGCGATTTATGTCGTTGAACCTGTAGCCGAGGCGATAACAAAAGCGCATCATTGCTGTCCCATAATAAGTCAGTATGGTTGCCAACAGCCAGTGTGGAAGGCTGATCTTGAGGGCAACATATACTCCGTGCGGCAGGTTAACAAAATAAGCCCAAACGGCATAAATGGCAGCGCCCATGGCGGCGCCAAACAGCCCGTCGGTCAACCAGCGCAACCGTACTAACCATAGTCGTAGCCCCCCCCTGGTCCGCATGAACACGCGTATTCTTTCTGAAAAGCTCGTCAGCGAGTATTGCCGGTTGTAATTATCCATCTGCCTTTGGTCGCGCCATTGGTGCTATCCTTACGTTTTTTTTACAGCCAGACGCTGTTACATTTCTTGATTATCTGGTTTGCCGCACATGAAGTGCATGTGTTGACCAGCTTGCCCTGTTGTCAATAAATTATTTGGCATGGTATGCATAGTCTCTCTGCCTGGCGTGCTGCCAACCGGGCGATTATACGCCATACACAGAAAAGTCGGACGGAGGTAAAATAGACCCAGTGTCGCAACACAATTGACAAAGAACGTGAAATAATTAACACTCTGCGGATAAATGCTAAATTAAATGATTTGCGTATTGGACATTCCAGTTCTTGTATGGCAGAATCACGTACCCATAAGGCTGCAGGGTTGTTTGTAGGCTTAGATAGTTTATGCATATAGAAGAAACAAGAAGTAGGTTGGAGTAATTTGGGCTGAAGGTCGTCTTGTTTGTTGTTAAACTATAAAACCTTGGGGTTGCAAAACAGGTTCAAGCTAGAAAGCTCCCTATCTTTCTGTTTGTGTTTGGTTTTTTTGAATTTGGAGAGGAATAAATATGATCAAGAAATCTGTAGTTAAGGCCTCGGCTCTTGCTGCCCTGCTGGTTGGCGCTATGGCAACCAGTTCTGCCGCGCTTGCGCACCCGGCCGACGATAGCGTATACGCCCTGGATGGTCGCAAGAATGTCGTGCGTAGTGGTGCCAACCTGTGCTGGCGTGATGGTTACTGGACTCCGGCGGCGGCTGCGAAGGATAAAAATGGCTGCACCTGTGATAAGGAATTGCTCGGATCACAGTGTGGCAAGGCACCCAGCAAGCCTAAGCCACAGCAACCCAAGGTAAGCTCCTTTGAAGCTGATGCGCTCTTCGCGTTCAACAGCTCGCGCCTGTCGGCCAGAGGTAAAAGATCTCTTGACAAGTTTGTGCGTGATAGCAACCGTGGCAATAACTCACGTTACCTGGTTATCACCGGCCATGCTGACCGCATCGGTAAGGCAAGCAGCAACATGCGACTGTCTCAGCGTCGTGCAGCCGCAGTCAAGAACCACCTCATACGCAAAGGGGTAGCTGCAGGTAAAATGTTCACCGTTGGACGTGGTGAAACCGAGTCAGATGCCAGCAGTGCTTGCCGCAACCTTGGTCGGGAAAGCGCGCGTAACCGTCGACTGGTTGCCTGCTTGGGTCAGTTCCGCCGTGTTGATGTAACCGAAACCAATGTCAAGCCTAACCTGGTTCAGGAAGCGGTTGATGCTGTAAAAAGAGGTGCCAAGAAGCTATACAGAAAAGGTGTCGAAAGTCTGCGATAAGTAATAAGTAGTATGTAGCAGCTTCTGTAGCATTAAGGAAACCGGCGATACGCCGGTTTCTTTTTTTAATTTTAGGCACATAGCATCCAATGTCATCCGGTATTCGCGCATACCAGAATAGCGATCTTGGCGAGTTGGAGAAATTCGACGCCATGGCGCACAGCTGGTGGGATCCAGCTGGCGCATTCAAGACGCTGCATGATATTAACCCGCTACGCTTGCAATGGGTGGGCAGACACATGCCAGGAGAGAGCTTTACCGGACAGCGCGTGGCCGATGTCGGCTGTGGGGGTGGGCTTTTAAGCGAGGCAATGGCTGCAGCAGGAGCGGATGTTACCGGCATAGATATGTCATGCCGCGCCTTGTCAGTAGCCAAACTGCATTTGCTTGAATCTGGACTGAAGGTTGAATATCTGCAGCAAGCTGCCGAATCACTCGCAGCCGAACGCGGCAATGTATACGATGCCATTACTTGCATGGAGTTGCTGGAGCATGTGCCGGAGCCCCAAAGCGTCGTCAACGCGGCGGCCAGGCTGGCCAAGCCGGGTGGAATGGTGTTTTTCTCAACCATCAATCGCAACCCGAAAGCATATGTTTATGCCATCCTGGGAGCGGAGTATTTGCTGCGCTGGCTGCCGATCGGCACACACAACTATGCCAGCTTTATACGGCCTTCTGAACTGATCGCCTGGGCAGAAAGATCCGGCCTGCAAATAGTTGACATCAAGGGGATAAGCTATAACCCGTTCTTTGCCAGCTATCGTATAAGCGACGATGTTAGCATCAATTACATGCTGGCGACACGCCGACCTCTCTGATTAATTCACTCTTAATCTTTAAACGCATTAAATATGTTGCAGATCAGCAGTATCCTGTTTGACCTGGACGGCACTTTGCTTGATACTGCCCCTGACTTGGTAAAGGCGCTCAATTTATTGCGCCAGGAAAGCAGGCTGCCGCCATTACCACTAGCGAAACTACGCCCAGTCGCTTCTTCAGGTGTACGTGGTCTCCTGGGGGCCGGGCTTGGCCTGCAGCCAAATGATGACGATTACGACGTGCACGCCAAGCGATTCCTGGCTCTTTACGAGCAGCACATTTGTGACCAGACAGTACCCTTTTCCGGTATAAATGAATTGCTTGACCACCTAGATAGTGAACGAATTGCCTGGGGAATAGTCACCAACAAGCGTGAGAGCTTTGTCCACCCCTTGCTGGACGCTTGCGGGTGGTCGGCGCGCGCAGCCTGCGTGGTTAGCGGAGATACAGCTGGCGCCATCAAGCCTTCCCCGGAACCTTTGCTGCATGCTCTCAAGCTGGCTGGAATGGGAGCGCAATCCAGCCTGTATCTGGGCGATGATTTACGTGATGTACAAGCCGGCAAGGCGGCCGGCATGATTACCGCCGTTGCCAATTGGGGATACCTGGGCAGTGAAGGCAACCCGGCTCTTTGGGGCGCCGACTGGGAATTGAACAAGCCGCAGGAGGTGATCTGCTTACTTAGCTCTTCCGGCGGTCAGTAAAGCAACGCTTCCCTGGGTGGCATGATAGTTGCTGCGTCACTATTGGCATGCGCATCTAGCGAATATTCAAGCGAGAAGCATTCCTTCCCCAATTGCTGAGAAAGTTGGCTCAGTAGCTCGTCGTCAAGTCTAACCTTGTATTGCGCCCCCAATTCCACCTTGCATCCGGCTTGCTTGTTTTGATAGTCAATACGTACCTGACAGCCAGAGTCGCTGAAATACGGTGCCAGCAGGTCCTGCAGGAAGGTGGCGCGCATATTGCCATTCAATTGCAACTTTAGTAGCCGGGCATAACGGTTACGTGCTTCGGTCAGCGTCAACAACTCTTTAGCGGCTATACGGTTACTCTGGGTAAACTGATCAAAATTAACCTGACCATCGACCAATAGAATATGGTCGGCGCGGATCTTGTCGGCGGCACTGCGGTATAGCTCATCAAAGACAGTAACCTCCACTTCAGCGCTGCCGTCATCCAGTTTTAGTATTCTTACCTTTCCACGTCTGGATATAAAGGCGCGCTCGCTGACGACGATGCCGGCAACCAGTATGTTGGCCTTCCCGGCGTCCCACGTTTCCAGCTCGTGTAGATTGTGTTTGATAATGTGCGATAACTCTTCTCGCCAGGTACCATAAGGGTGGCCAGAGAAGTAGATGCCAAGGGCTGTTTTTTCTTCCCGAAGACGTTCTAGTTCGCTCCACGGTCTGACTTCCACTCGTGGTGTCAGTTGCTCAAGTTTTACTTCGTTGCTGGCAAAGAGACTGACCTGCATGGCGTCCCTTTCGGCTTGCTCGGCTGCACCAAGGGCGAATTCCACAGTAGCCAGCATTTTTGCCCTGTTGCCTAGGCCTGCTTCAGCCAAGTTGTCAAATGCTCCTGCGCGAATTAGCGCCTCTATGGCACGTCGGTTAACCTGTTTTTTATCTACCCGGCGGCAAAAATCAAACAAATCGGCAAACTTGCCGTTTGTTTCTCGCTCGGACACTATCAACTCTGCTGCCTGTTGCCCTACGCCCTTGATGGCGCCCAGGCCGTAGCTTATGTTTTGCTTGTCGGTAGGGAGGAAAATGTAATCGGAGCTATTGATGTCCGGTGGCAAGATTCGCAAGTTGTTGTCGCGCGTATCATCGTAATACAGCTTGATGGAGTCGGTGTTATCCATGTCTGAAGAGAGAGTAGCTGCCATGAATGCAGTCGGGTAGTGCGTTTTCAGCCAGGCAGTATGATAGGTAATGACTGCATAGGCGGCGGTGTGTGATTTGTTAAAACCATACTCGGCAAATTTAACCATCAGTTCAAATAGCTGCTCGGCCAGGCTTCTGGAGTAACTCCTCTCCACGGCGCCGTCACAGAAACTTTCACGATGCTTGGCCATTTCATCCGCTTTTTTCTTGCCCATTGCACGGCGCAAAAGGTCAGCAGCTCCCAACGAGTAACCACCTATGATCTGGGAAATCTGCATCACTTGTTCCTGGTACACAATTACTCCGTAGGTTGGCTCCAGGCACTGCTTCAGATCAGGGTGAAAATAGTTTATCGGCTGATTGCCATTTTTCCGCCTGATAAAGTCGTCAACCATGCCAGAACCAAGAGGTCCCGGACGGTACAATGCAACAACGGCAATAATATCCTCGAAGTTGTCAGGGCGCAGCTTGCGCAAGAGTTTTTTCATGCCTGTCGATTCAAGCTGAAAAACGGCAGTGGTATTAGCCTTTTTTAAGTTTTCGTATACCAGAGGGTCTTCAAATCCGGAGTGCGCAAGTTGTGGGTATGTACCCTCTGAATCTGTTATCGACTGAAGCGTGCGCTGTATAACCGTCAGGTTACGTAGGCCCAGAAAGTCAAATTTGACCAGGCCAGCCTTCTCTACATCGTCCTTGTCGAACTGTGAAATTGTCGCTGCATCAGAATCAGCAGAAGTGTAAAGTGGGCAATAGTCGGTAAGAGTACCAGGTGTAATTAGTACTCCGCCGGCGTGAGTGCCAACGTTACGAACCAGTCCTTCCAGCATTTGACCGAGAGAGAATAATTCGGCCGTTGCAGCGCCATCCTGGTCGCTAACCAGCATTTCTTGAATACTTGTCTCTTTTTTTGCCTCGGCAAGTGATACAGGTTTGTTTTGAATAACCGGCACCATCTTGGCCAATCGGTCACAAAATGGGATGGGCAGGTCAAGTACACGCCCAATGTCACGGATCACTGCTTTAGATGCAAGGGTACCAAATGTGACAATCTGGCTGACCGATTTCTCACCGTAGCGTTTACGCACGTACTCAATCACGCGCCAGCGTTCTTCCTGGCAAAAATCAATATCAAAGTCGGGAAGTGACACCCGATCCGGGTTTAAAAAACGTTCAAACAACAATCCATAAGCCAGCGGGTCAAGATCAGTAATCCCTAATGCAAAGGCAACCAGCGAACCCGCACCGGAACCGCGCCCTGGACCAACCGGAATGGGCGGTTCAGCGATATTTTTTGCCCAGTTAATAAAGTCTGACACAATTAAAAAGTAGCCAGGAAAGTCCATTTCCACGATGATCTGCAATTCGTTTTCCAGGCGTACCTCGTAGTCGGGCAAGATTTGCTGGCGTCGTTCACTGTCAGGGAAGCAGGTTTCAAGACGGTGATGCAATCCGGAGTGGGCTTGTTCCGCCAGATAATCTGCAAGACTCATTCCCTGCGGGGTTGGGAAGGCCGGTAGGTGTACCTCATCTAGCTGCATTTCCAGGTTACAGCGGCGTGCTATTTCTACAGAGTTGGTCAGCGCTTCTGGCAGGTCGGCAAATATCTGCTGCATCTGCTGTGGGGTTTTAAAGTACTGATCGGTGGTGAAACGGCTCTGGCGGTTTTGATCTCCAAGCCTTTGCCCATCAGCTATGCAAACGCGTACTTCGTGCGCCTGAAAGTCTGTAGCGAGCATAAATTGCACCGGATGTGTCGCTACTATCGGTAACCCCAGGCGCTCTGCGAGTTGTACGCTGCCAGATACCAGCTCTTCGGAATGCGGCTGCCCATAACGTTGCAATTCAATATAATAGGAATGCGGGAACAACTTGCTCCAGACCAGGGCGCGACGCTCGGCTGCCTCTTCATGCCCGGCCAGCAAGGCCTCGCCGACATCACTGTGCTCAGCGCCGGACAAGGCGATCAATCCACTGTTATCCGCCTCGCATAGCCACTGGTGCTCAATCACCGGCTGCCCGTGTCGGCTACTCTGATAGGCGTGCGAGATAAGTTCACTTATCTGTTGATAGCCATGCAGGTTTTTAATCAGCAAAAGCAGGCGATAGGGATATGGAGAGTTCTCGGCGTTGGAGACCAGGCAGTCTATGCCGCAAATTGGCTTGATTCCGTTGTTTCTTGCCGCGCTGTAAAATTTCAGCAAACCAAAGCAATTGTTGAAATCGGTTAGGGCCAAGGCCGGCATGTCGCAAGCGCGCGCTGCCTGGATAGCCTGCTTTATGCGCACGATGCTATCGCTTATCGAATATTCGCTGTGCAGCCGTAGATGAATGAATGCCGGGGAATTGTCGAGGGCAGGGGTGGAACAGCCGTCCTGACCGGGTGCCGCTTCAGTTATTGTAGTCGGCAAAATGGAAGTGTCTGTGTGAGCAGGTATGCTATCTTCATCCATGGCAGTTATTTTACCCTGCTTTCTCTGGCCGAAGGCGAAGACAACAGGCGCTTGCAGGAAGCAGATTTGCTGTTAGCAACAAATAGAACTGTCCGTTTTAGTAGCGCACAGCTACAATAAGTGCTCTGGGGGCGTGTATCTCAGAGGCGAGGTAGAAAAAGTAATGGAGTTGACTACGGTAGAAAACAAATGATTGGTATATTTCTTATAACGCATGGCGCTTGTGGTGAGTCATTCTTACAAAATGCTATTCATGTGTTGAACTACAGGCCACCGCAAATGGTAGCATTTGGCCTGGTAGCGCAGGATGACCCGCTTGAGTTGCTGCCTGTGGCACGCAGCATGCTTGCTTCAGTGGACAGTGGTGATGGCGTTCTTATACTCACCGATATTTATGGTGCCTCGCCAGCTAATCTGGCCATGAAACTACTGCAACCGGGTCGCGTGGAAGGTTTGGCCGGATTGAACCTGCCGATGTTGTTACGCGCCTTGCGATATCGTGAAAAAGGCATGGCCCAACTCATCAAGTCAAGCCTTTCTGGCGCTGGTGAAGGGATGTTACAAATGGAAAAGCAGACACAGCAAGGCGCCACTGTGCATAGACATTCCAAATCAGGCGGCCAATAATTAATCACGCCATAACCAGAGGGCTATCGGGGAGAGCATGCTACGACAAGAAGCCACCATCATCAATAAACTGGGCCTGCACGCGCGCGCCTCGGCCAAGCTGACGCAGCTAGCGGGTAGCTATAGTTCGGAGGTGTGGATGGAAAAGGATGGCAAGCGAATCAATGCCAAAAGCATCATGGGAGTAATGATGTTGGCGGCCGGTATGGGAAGTACCTTGCTTATAGAAACAGATGGCAGCGACGAAGAGCAGGCGATGCAAGCTCTGCAGGAGCTAATATCCAATCGCTTTAACGAGGCTGAATAAACGTATGGGAATTGCCATACACGGTATTGGGTTGTCTGGTGGCATTGCTATTGGTCGGGCCTTGCTAATGTCACAAGCCACACTGGAAGTTTCACACCTGACAATTCCGGCGCGCATGATTGCAGCAGAGCAACAACGCTTTGACAGTGCCTTGCATAGTGTACGCGGCGAATTGGCCGAAATTAAGCAAAGCACCCACAATGCGCCATCTGAACTGAGCGCCTTAATCGATTTGCACGCCATGTTCCTTGACGATCCATACCTGGTCGAAGTTCCACGCAATATGATCGCCGAACGGCGTTGCAATGCCGAGTGGGCACTGGTGCAACAGATGGATGCCTTGATCGAGCAATTTGATTGTTTGGAAGACGCTTATCTACGTGAACGTCGCTTCGACGTAGTGCAGGTTGTAGAGCGCGTGGTCAAGGAGCTTTCCGGGCATTCTGCCAACCCGCTTTCGCGTATGAAAAGGGGCGTAAAAAAGGAAGACTTGATTATTGTAGCGCACGATTTATCACCGGCCGAAGTGATCGGGTTTAAAGAGCGGCATTTCGCTGCCTTTGTCACCGACGTTGGTAGTGCTACTTCGCACACAGCTATTTTAGCTCGAGGTCTTGATATACCAGCCATAGTTGGTCTGGAAAACGCACGCTCCCTGATTCGGGACGAGGAATTGATTATCGTCGATGGCCAGCGTGGCGTCGTGCTCATTGATCCAGACCCTCGTACCGTCGAGGAATTCGAACTGCGCAAGGAGCAGCTCGAACTTGAAGAAAGCCGTCTGCTACGCCTAAAGGGAACGTTCACCAAGAGCATGGACGACGTAAAGGTGCAGCTATGGTCAAATATTGATTTGCCGGGAGATGTTGATATCGCGCTGGCGCATGGTGCCGAGGGCATAGGCTTGTTTCGCAGCGAATTTTTATTCCTGGGGCGCGGCGATACTCCAGATGAGGAAGAGCAGTACACTGCTTATCGTCAAGCTGTTATTGGAATGCGCGGACGTCCGACTACGATTCGCACCTTTGACCTAGGCGCAGATAAAAGTGACGATACCAGTCGCCTGCCAACCAACCCGTCTCTGGGGCGACGAGCCATTCGCCAGTCTCTTGCCGACCCACGTATGTTTCAATGCCAGTTACGCGCCATATTGCGCGCTTCCCAACATGGGCCGGTAAAGATACTTATACCCATGCTCAGTCACCAGCATGAGATAGAGGCTGTTCTACAGGCAATACAACAAGCCAAGGAAAGTCTTCGGCTGGCAAAACTAAGATTTGACCCGGCGGTTGAAGTGGGTGGAATGGTTGAAATCCCGGCGGCGGCTCTGTCAATAGGCATTTTTCTGAAGCGCATGGATTTTTTGTCAATTGGCACCAATGACCTGATCCAGTATACACTGGCTATAGACCGCATGGATGAGCAAGTGGCAGGTCTGTACGATCCATTGCATCCGGCCGTGCTCATGCTGCTGGCGCATATTATGTCGACGGCTCAAAAAGCCGGAGTGCCAGTATCACTGTGTGGCGAAATGGCTGGTGACCCTTCGTTGACCTGGTTGCTCCTCGGCATGGGATTGAGAATTTTTTCGGTGCACCCGGCACAAATACTGAGAGTAAAAGAACGCATCCTGCGCGCTGACATAGAGGCGATAACGCCTCGGGTACGTCGCATGTTGCGACTGGAAGAAAGCAGCAGGTTGCAGGAAGCTTTGGGGCGCCTGAATGCAACTCGTATTGATTAGGAAAAGCTAGCCGACAAGTGCTCGAGCAAGTGCTATTGGCGGCTGAAGTCAATCGGCATATTAGTTTCCCGCCAGTTAACCAGCTCGTTTATTTAATGTTTCGCTTTATGCATCCTTTGCAAAACTGTGTATTTCTGCGTTCTGTTGCCAGCTTAAAAGACTTGCCCAATGACTCGATAGCCGAGGTGGCGGTTGCAGGCCGTTCTAACGCAGGCAAATCGTCAGCCATTAACACGCTGGCCAATCGCAATAGGTTGGCGCACGTGAGCCGTACGCCGGGGCGAACGCAGCTCTTAAACTTCTTTAGCCTGGCACCGGGCAAGTATCTGGTAGATTTGCCTGGCTATGGCTACGCCCGAGCGCCGCTTGCGGTTAAAAGCCAATGGGATGGGTTGCTGACGCCATATCTTAGGGACAGACCGCAGTTGTCTGGGTTGTTGCTGATTATGGATTGTCGGCGTCCGTTTACCGATATAGACGCACGTATGATTGGCTGGTTTTCGCAGTCGGGCAAACCGGTGCATATTCTGTTGAGCAAGTCTGACAAGCTTTCGCGTCAACAGTCGACCAGGACCTTGGTGCAGGTACGAGACCATCTGGCCACCCTGCCGGGAGCGTTTTCGGCACAGTTGTTTTCCAGCTTGAAGAAGGTAGGAATTGCCGATGCGGAGAGGGCTCTGGTTAATATGTTGCAGGTTGTTGATACGCAGGTTACTCAAGCAGAGCAAACGTAGCCGGGATGTGTATCCCTAGCGCTTGACTGCAAGGGCAACGCCACTGATTATGTCGCCAGCAGCTACTTTTCTGGCAGCAAACCAGCCTTGATTCATTTCCAGCGCATAAAGCGCTCGACCATTGCTGCAATGTGGAGTTTCGTCGTGCGGATGCATCATGGCGATATTTACAATGCGCCCGTCTTCATCTAAAAAGGCGACAGAGAGTGGCAAAAGAGTGTTTTTCATCCACATACATAGTTTTTGCGATGAGTTATACACAAAGAGCATGCCTTGTTGCGGTGCCAGGTAATGGCGGTGCATGAGTCCCTTTGTGCGTGTCATGTGACTGCTGGCGACCTCTGCGACGATACCGTGACCACCGACTAACAGGTTGACTGTTGGCAAGCTTAAACTCTCTTGTGCGTGAAGAAGCGCACCCGGGTAAGCGGAAAGGCAATAACAGGCTACCAGTAAGCGAGCGGTGGCTGAAGAGAGTCGAGTATGCAACATGATTGTAAGATTATGCTGTCCAGAAGTTAATTCGCGCACAGGATGCTTCAGGAGGAAGAGGTAGTAATTTTTTTGCTGTGCCCGGCGTCGATTAGCTGCAGGTATGATGCCTTTTCTGCCGAGGAAAGCCCACCAACGCCTTGTTTGAGCACTTTATCGTGTAGATCCTGCCACTGACGTTTTTGTCCATGTTCGCCAAGGCGTTCAAGCGCTGAATCAAGTTCACTAACCAACTCGTCTTCGCTCAAGCTATTTTGCAATTGTATGGCAGCTTGCTGCTCTATCAAGGCAGCCTCTGGCGAACCACGCAACCTTTCCAGTAACAGTGGGTAAGAGAGATTTATAGCCATAGCTTGCTGTTTACTCTTGTCGGTGGAAGCCTCCTGGTTTGCGGGCATAAGGAGGTTATCAGCAGTGGTAATCATGGCACGAAGAGCTTTGGACTCCAGGCTGTTGTCCAGTAAATGTACGGGTATTTTCTTTAGCTGGTTAAGATCTTGCAAGCACAGACGCAACAAGGTGCGCACCAGGGTAGGTGAATGACGTGCAATGCGCGACGGTGCTTGGCGCGCAAAGCCGCGCAAGTCGCACAGTCGCTCTATCTCGTTTTGCGAGAATGATGTTTTTTGCGCCAGGCTTTTAATTATCTGTAAGCGCAGAGCCGGAGCACGAATCTTTTTCAGCAGTGGTTTGGCTTCCCTCAGCAATGCGGCTCGTCCCTCGGCAGTTGAGGCTGGAGAACGAACTTCCAGCTCGTTTAGCATGAAGTTGGAAAGAGGTGTCGCTTCGATTAGTAGGCGTTGAAAGGCATCCTTGCCTTGACTTCGTATATAGCTGTCTGGATCAGAGTCGGCTGGCAGAAAGACGAAGCTGATTCTCTTATGATCCGCTAGCGCACCAAGGGCATTTTCAAGCGCCCGCCAGGCTGCTTTTTTACCGGCAATATCGCCATCAAAGCAAAATATAACGCTGTCTGCCTGTCGTAGCAATTTTTGTATTTGCACACTGGTAGTGGCTGTTCCCAGAGTGGCTATAACGTTTTCAACCCCGTGTTGTGTGAGGGAGATAACGTCCATATAACCCTCAACAACCAATGCCTGGTTGTTGGCGCGTAATGATTTTCTGGCTTCGGGTAACCCGAAAAGCTCTCGGCCTTTTTCAAACAGCGGCGTCTCGGGCGAATTAAGATACTTAGGTTCGCCTGTACCGATAATACGACCACCAAAAGCGATGACCTCACCCTTGACGTTTTTGATCGGGAAGATAACTCGTTCCCTGAAACGATCGTATAGGCTGCCCTTGTCGTTCTTGATGACCAATCCAGCTGTTTGCAGGTGTTTGTCGTCGTAGTTCTTAAAAACCGCCTTCAGACCTGGACTTCTCGGCGCATAACCGAGCCCGTAACGGGCAGCAATTTCGCCGCTTACTTCACGTTGTTTCAGATAGTTGATGGCGTCAGATGAATCCTTGAGGCAGGAGCGATAAAACTCAGCGGCGCGCGACATGATTTCTGTCATGTCGGCTATTTGGCCACGCGTATCTTTCGGCTGATTGTTAGATATCGTCCCGCGCTGCTCAGGAACCTCCAATCCCAGACGACCAGCCAACTCATGTACTGCAACGAAAAAATCAACCCCCTGATACTGCATGATAAAAGCAATAGCTGATCCATTAGCTCCGCAGCCAAAGCAGTGATAAAACTGCTTTGTTGGGCTAACAGTGAAGGACGGGGTTTTCTCGCTGTGGAATGGACAGCAGGCCGCGTAATTTGCACCGGCTTTTTTAAGCGGCACGTAAGAGTCTACCAGATCGACCAAGTCAGTGCGCGCCAGAAGGTCGGCGATAAAATCTTGAGGAATCATGGCGTTGTTGTGCTCTAATATTGCCGCCAAAATAGTTTCGCGGTGATTTAGGCAGTGACCCGAAGTGCTGCTGGCAAGATTATAGCGCGACTCTGGCTAGAGGCCATGAATATACGCCGATGAGCTTTTGTTGTTTAATACCAGTAGCGCTAAAGCCCCATGGTGGCTGATGACAAGCTACTAGCTGAAAGCCCGCCTGCAAGTGCCTCTGTGGCGCAAACGAAGAAGACTGAACAGTCTCTTATTGGCAGGCCGCCTTAAGTGTATTAAGTACAGAGAGACCTATATCAATACATCCTGGATGGCAGCGTCTGACTGCGCAATCTCTTGTGCAAACGTTTAACAGCTGCGGCAGCTTTACGCTTACGCTCTGTGGTGGGCTTTTCATAGAACTCGCGCGCGCGCAGTTCGGTTAGTAAGCCTGTCTTTTCGACGGTGCGTTTGAAACGGCGTATTGCCACTTCAAAGGGCTCATTTTCCTTGACACGAATACTTGGCATAAATTTTTACCGTCCCTGAACAACTATTAAAATATACAATTAGAATACGGAATCAAGGCAGATCCCAGCTGCGGCTCTATCTTAATGGCTTGTCAGAGCTAGACTTGTCTCGCGACTGCGCCCTGAGCAACTTCACACAGTGAAGCATCGCAGCGCTTGTAAGACACAGCGCACATAGCAGCGTGTGACGTATACGTTATGCTATCAGACCCCTATCAGGCCCAATACTTGTAATACTGAACTGAATAAACTTTGACCACTGCCGTACATTATAACCACAAATTTGAATGGTGGTAAACAAACTATCTTCCCTACGTTCTGTCAGACCAAACCATAAGCGGTGGAGTGGTGCCTGAGCTACCCGAAGTCGAGGTTACTCGCCAGGGCATTTTGCCATCGTTGGTTGGCAGGCGTGTTGTCGAGGTTAGTATTTTCTTTCCGCGTCTGCGGTGCGAGATCCCACCTTTGTTGCCACAGATCCTGCCCGGGCTTAGTTTGAGTACGATTGAACGGCGTGGCAAGTATTTGCTGTTTGATTTTAGCGATGACTCCAGCCAGGGTGCGGGCTGGCTACTGGTGCACCTGGGAATGTCGGGTAGCCTCAGGGTGCAGGATACGACTACCAGGCGCGAATTGCATACGCATTTTGAGCTACGCTTTGCACGAAAGGATAGTGAGGCGGAGCGACCCGATAAAGTCCTGCGCTTACGTGATCCGCGCCGATTTGGCCTGGTCGACTGGATAGCAGGTCATGAAATAAAACACCCTATGCTGGATAAATTGGGTGTCGAGCCGCTGTCAGACAAGTTCGATGGCTTCTGGCTTTACTCCTCTAGCCGTAGTTGCAAGACGCCTATAAAAAACTTTTTAATGGATGCGCGGCGCGTGGTGGGTGTGGGCAATATCTACGCTTCGGAAAGCCTTTTTCGGGCGGCTATTTCTCCACTTCGACCTGCTCATAGTTTGACACGCCAACAGTGCGACTGTTTGGTCGACTCGGTACAACAAACGCTCAATGAATCTATTGTCGCGGGCGGCAGCAGTTTGCGTGACTATGTCAAAAGCGATGGTTCAAGCGGTTATTTTCAATGTTCATGCCGGGTATACGGTCGTTCTGGGGAACTGTGCCATGTTTGCGGCGGTGAGATTGAATGCATCCGCCTGGCTGGGCGCTCAACTTTTTATTGTCAGTACTGTCAGAAATAAACTGCTCATGGATAGTTGGGTTGCGTCTTTGCTGGCTTTTTTTTCCTTGCCTCGTTACGGATTATCCAGCCTGTTTGTGGTCGCTTTTATTTCGGCGACGCTGATTCCGGTGGGCTCTGAACCAGCATTGTTCGGATTGGTCAAACTGAATCCGGAATTATTGTGGACAGGTATTTTAGTTGCTACGGCAGGTAATACGCTCGGTGGCGCGGTTGACTGGTGGTTGGGCTATGGAGCCCATCGCCTGATTGACCCTGAAAAAAAATCACACCCTCATCTAATGGCGCTCGTCTGGCTGGAACGCTTTGGGCCGCCTGCATGCCTGCTGGCCTGGCTTCCTTTGGTAGGCGACCCTCTTTGCGCCGTGGCAGGTTGGCTGCGTCTTGCTTTCTGGCCCTGTGTTCTTTATATGGCCATTGGCAAATTTTTACGCTATCTCACAATGACCTGGGCGTTGCTGCTAATCTTTTAGTCTTTTTACAGGTTGGGAGGCGCTTACCATGATCCACTGCTTCTCGCGGCTACGTCCCTATATGGTCGGCGCGTGTAGCGTTTCGCCATATCACCAAGTTAGACGAAACCTGAGAGCGGGAACAAACACATCGCTAGCCAGAAAATCCAGAAATTGCAGAAGATAGATGGATGCCCAAGCGATTTAAATATCGCTATAAGCAAAGGTGCAACCATTGCTTCTTGTCAGGATCTGGTCAGTTCTTTACGTAAGGCGGCAATAATTGAATCGTAACGGTTTGGATCGCTATCCTTACTGGCGCCAAAAACGGCAGAACCAGCCACAAAAGTGTCAGCGCCAGCGTCGGCAATTGCCTTGATGTTATCAACCTTGACTCCGCCGTCTACTTCAAGCCTTATTTGTCTGCCGCTTTCTGCCTGATAAGCATCCAGACGTTTTCGGGCAGCGCTTAGTTTCGGTAAGGTTGACTCGATAAAGCTCTGCCCACCAAACCCCGGGTTTACACTCATCAACAGCACAATGTCGAGCTTGTCCATAACGTGCTCGAGATAATCAAGCGGGGTGGCCGGGTTAAATACCAGACCAGCCTGGCATCCATTGTCCTTTATCAGGGCGAGGCTGCGGTCAACATGCTCGGACGCCTCAGGGTGAAAGGTGATAACGTCGGCTCCAGACTTGGCAAAGTCAGGGATTATGCGATCAACTGGCTTGACCATCAGGTGTACGTCAATTGGCGCACTGGTATATGGGCGTATAGCCTGGCAGATGAGTGGGCCAATGGTTAAGTTTGGTACGTAATGGTTATCCATAACGTCAAAATGTATCCAGTCAGCGCCGGCAGCTATAACCTGCGCGACTTCTTCGCCGAGACGCGCGAAGTTAGCAGAAAGCAAACTGGGTGCTATTAGTGGCTTGGCAACAGGCATGGCAATCCCCCCGGAATTAAGATTATTCGGCCTCGACTTGCACGGTTATCCTGGCCGTGACGTCAGCATGTACAGCAACTTGCAGCTCAAATTCGCCGAGCATTTTTATGACACCATCCGGCATATGGACACTGTTTTTGTCGATATTGAACCCTTGCGCCTGCAATGCATCGTACACATCGTGCGCGGTAACCGAGCCAAACAGATGCCCGTCAATGCCGGCCTTACGTTGCATGCCAATAACCAGTCCATCCATTTTTTCAGCCACTGCCTGCGCAGCACTTTGACGGTCTGATTGTTGCTTTTCCAGCTCGGCGCGGCGACTTTCAAACTCGGTAATCGCGTCCAGCGTAGCCCGTTTCGCTTTACCTTGTGGAATAAGGTAATTGCGTGCGTAGCCATCCTTGACCTTGACTACGTCGCCCAAGGATCCCAGATTGGCTATTTTATCGAGAAGAATGATTTGCATACTTATTGCCCCGTTAAGCATGGTTGTCGGTATAAGGCAGCAATGCCAGGTATCGGGCACGCTTGATTGCCGTCGAAAGTTGACGCTGATAACCTGACTTGGTACCGGTTAGACGCGCTGGAACAATCCTGGCGTTCTCAGAAATATATTCCTTGAGAACGGCAACATTCTTGTAATCAATCTGTTCAATGCCTTCAGCGGAGAAGCGGCAATAGCGGCTTCTCCTGAAAGGGTTGCTGCGGCGGCGTCCTTTGTCGCCATCCTTTTTTTTAAAAAAACGGGCCATGTGCTACTCCTTTGACAAATCCGGCTATCCAGTCATGCCGGGCATTACGTTTAATATGTTAAATCAAGTCTGAACTGATAATCGGGACAGATCAAGCTCAGCGCTGTCCTGGGGCAAAATCCTTATCTTCTGCAGATGCAGCGCCAGCAGCTTGCCTAACTTGCGGCGTGGCGCCAGAAAACCTGTGCAACCCAGCTTTGCCCCCAGCGGGGCCGCATCCAACCAACGGGCGTTTTCTCCCAGAGCGATGAGCACTGTCTGCATGCTTACCTGGCGAGGAATTTCGGCCTCGATCTGTTCAGACTCATGTTGCAATAGGGCTTCACAAACCGGCACTCCGGCTGGCGTGTAGCGTAGCACTTGACGCTCTATCAGCATACCATCCAGACAGGTGCAATTTTGCAAAACGCTACGTTAACTGGCCGTCGGCTCCGCCTTGGCCTCTTCCTCTTCGATTGCCACCTCAATCTCGTCTATGGCTGTAGCAGGCTCGCTTACAGCATGGCTATTTTCTTCTGTGTCCGTAGTGGCCTCTGCCTCAGCAGCAGCAATAGAATCCTGTTCAGCTGGAACGTCCCTCACAGGCCCATAGGGCACTGCTTCGTCTGGCTGGTCAACGGGGGTCTCAGCCGACTTTACTGCCACTTCTTCACCGCCTGTAATATTGTCTACAGAAGTGGCTGGCTGGGGCGTTTTGGTATCTTTATCAAAGCCTGACGCAGCCGTTGCCGCTACACCAGATTCGGCCGGGGTAGCTGCGGTTTCAGAATTCACTTCCTTCATGATTGGCGAAGGAGTAGTGACGGCACGCTTTTCCTTAACGACCAGATAACGCAATATTGCATCGTTAAATTTGAACGAATGCTCAAGCTCATTCAAGGTTTCGCCGTCACACTCGATATTCATCAAAATGTAGTGCGCCTTGTGCAGCTTCTGGATCGGGTAAGCCAATTGCCGACGCCCCCAGTCTTCCAAGCGGTGTACAACGCCACCCTTGCTGGTGACGCTGTTTGAATAACGTTCTGTCATTCCCGGTACCTGTTCGCTTTGGTCCGGGTGGATTATGAATACTATTTCATAATGTCGCATGCAGATTCCTTCTGAAAAAGCCCCCCGCCATGCTGTAACGGTGGAGCAAGGGTGTAATAAGCAGACATGTCGGCCAACCTTTCAGTCAAGGTCACATGCCGTGTAGGTATAGACGCTTATGTATTGTGGAGGTAAGCGGGATCGAACCGCTGACCTCTTGCATGCCATGCAAGCGCTCTCCCAGCTGAGCTATACCCCCGATACCAGGTTGCACCGACCAACCCTGCGTGCAAGTGAAGGAAGAGCAACTTGAGGGGGTTGGATTGTAGGCTAGGCGAGCCACGCTTGTAAAGCATTTTTCCATCCGGTGTGGAGAACAAATAGAACTGTCCGGTTTTGTAGCAAATAAACTGTCCGCTTTGCATTGCCGCCAAGGATACAACATAGACGCAAAAATGGTTAGTAGTAAACCGGATCAACCTCAATATGCCAGCGCAACCTTCTGGGTATACGTAATTGTTCTATTTGTTCACGCCAGCACGGCAAGAATGACTGTAACGCGACTCGCGAAGCTGATTCGATCAGTATTTGCCCGCGCTCAAAATTGGCCACCCTGGTCAACTGCATGGGTACCGGATCGTAGAGCGTCACGTTAGGGTGTTCCCGCACTGCAGGTAATCTGGCACTTTGCTGTAAAAAAGCGAGCGAATCGGATAGCTGCATTGATTCAGCACGTAATATTGCTTGACTGCTGTAGGGTGGCAAACTGGCGCTTAGTCTTTCGCGCAACAGGCTTTGGGCGTAACGCGGATAATCGTGCTCCACAAGGGCATCGAACAGAGTGTGCGAAGGGTACCGGGTTTGCACCATTACTTCACCTTCCAGATCAGCACGCCCGGCACGTCCGGCAACCTGCATCAACTGGGCAAACAAGCGTTCAGTGGCACGAAAATCGGCTGCGTGTAGGGCAGCATCTGCACCAACAACTCCTACCAGCGTCAGACGCGGAAAGTTATGTCCCTTAGCGAGCATTTGTGTGCCAACAAGAATATCAGCACCACCAAGACGAATTTTATCGAGTAGCTCTGACCATTGTTTGCGGTTTTTTACTGAATCGCGATCGACACGTAAAATATGCGCCTTCGGAAAAATGCTATCCAGCGCGTCTTCCAGTCGCTGAGTGCCACGGCCAAGGGCGACGATATCCTGATTGCCGCATTCAGGGCAAGAACGTTGTATTGGTGTATCAAATCCGCAATGATGACAGCGCAAGCGGCGCCCTACCAGATGCACGACTAGGGTACTACTGCAGCGCTGGCAGTAGCTTACCCAGTCGCAAGCCGCGCACGATAATACTGGCGCATAGCCACGTCGATTCAAAAAGAGCAGGCTTTGCTCGCCACTTTGCAAACGTTTTTCAATTGCAACCAATAGCGGTTCGCTCAGACCCTCGTTCAAATTTACGCGCCGAATGTCGATGATTCTTATCTTGGGCAGACTGGCATTGAGAATGGCGCGCCTTGGTAAATCTACCTGCTGGTAGCGTCTAGCCTTGGCGTTGGCCCAGCTTTCCAGTGCAGGCGTTGCCGAGCCCAGAACAATGGGTATATTGCGCTCGCGAGCACGCATTACCGCAACATCGCGGGCAGAATAGCGGGCACCATCGAACTGTTTGAAAGAGGGATCGTGCTCTTCATCCACGACTATTAACTGCAGGCGTGGCATGGGGGTAAATACTGCCAGCCGCGTGCCAAGCACTACGCTGGCCTCACCGTTGGCGGCGGCTAGCCAGTTGCGTTCCCGAGCTGCCTCGCCTAGCTCGCTGTGCAGAATAGCCATCCGTTCCCCGGGAAAACGTGACAACAACTGAGCTTCCAGTTGCGGCGTAAGGTTAATTTCTGGCACCAGCAACAGACTTTGGCCATCAGACTGCAAGGTGCGTTCGATCAAATGCATGTATAGTTCGGTTTTGCCGCTGCCGGTAACGCCAAATAGCAGGTAGGGAGCAAATCCGTTAGTGATATTAAACACCTGCAAGGCGGCCTGTTGATCATCGGTCAGTTGTGGCCAGGCACTGCTTGCAGGCGCGGATTTTGCAGCAACAGCGCGCCTTTTTGTCGGTGAAATACGCTTTAAGCCTTGTGGCAGAACGGCCATCAGAATTTGACCGATTGCCGCCTGGTAGTAATCGCTCACAAATTTGCATAGCGACAGAATATCAACAGGCAGGTGAGTATTGCCTGGTAGCAGGCCGATAGCCTGCTTTAACTGATCTGAAGGGTATTGGCTATCAATGGCGGTGTCTACGATAATACCGACGCGTGTCTTCTGGCCGAAAGGTACCTGTAGCCGCCTTCCAGGTAGATCTTCCCTGGCCATGCAAGCCATATCAGCCGACACGCGGTAATCGAAGAGACGAAAAAGCGGTAAGTCAAGTGCTATTCGTACAACAGGCGCGTGACCTGTTGTTGTTATACCGGAGACTTCAGTCGGGTTGCCAGGGTTGGAAGGCACTTTCCCTGTTACTGTGGCGAGGAGAAGAAGATGTAGTTGCTGTAGTCGCTAATTTCGAAGTAAACCTTTTTCTCTCCCTCGTCTGCTTGCATATTCAGGTTTGTATCAATAATGCCGTAGCCATAACGGTAGGAACGGGCCTCGCTGCCACTGGTGGCAGTAGCAGTCGTCAACTTGTCAATATTGAGAAAACGCCGCGCCAGTTTGTTGCCCGCATAAATTTCCAGAATACCTTCGGTTCCGGTCCAGTTCTGGATACCTCTTCCAATCTTGTTTTGCTGTTCTTGCGTACAGGCAGCAAGCGTCAGCGTCAGCAGCAAACCACAAGACAACTTTACCCACATGGAATACCGCTGAGTTGTGCGCATCATAATTCCTTTCGTTAATTTCCCAGAGTGCAGCATTCGGATTGCACCTCGCCCGTCTTTATAATATCTCTTAACACGGCGTACCTCACAGGTTTTTGATCATGGTTCCAACCCCATGGCTGGTGAGAATTTCCAGCAGCAGGGCGTGTTCGATACGACCATCGATTATATGTACGCTTTTAACTGCATTAGCCGCTGCCAGCGCCGACGATATTTTAGGTAACATGCCGCCATTGATCGTACCATTGGCCATCATTTCTTCAACCTCTTGTGGGCTAACGCCTGTTACTAACTGGCCGGATTTGTTGAGTACGCCCGGAATATTGGTCATAAACACCAATTTTTCTGCCTTCAATACCTCGGCCAACTTGCCTGCTACCTGGTCAGCGTTGATATTGTATGTTTCGCCTCTGTTACCAACACCAATTGGCGCAACAACCGGAATAAAGCCGCTGGCTTCCAGTTTGCCGATCAGCGACGGGTCAATATGCGTCACCTCACCGACGTGGCCAACGTCTATGTCAGCTTCCGATTGCTCGCCGTTAGTGAGTACTTGCATTTTTCTGGCGCTGATAAAGTCGCCATCCTTGCCGGTTATGCCTACTGCTTTACCGCCAGCGCGATTTATAAGGTTGACTACATCCTTGTTTACATGTCCCCCGAGCACCATCTCGACGATTTCCATGGTCTCAGTGTCAGTTACACGCATTCCTTGTACAAACTCGCCGCGCTTGCCGATGCGTTGCAGCATTGTTTCAATTTGCGGTCCGCCGCCATGCACGACGACTACGTTCATCCCGACCAGCTTCAGCAGTACTACGTCACTGGCAAAACCTTGTTTGAGATTGTCGTCAATCATGGTGTTACCACCATATTTAACGACTATGGTTTTGCCATGAAAGCGTTTGATATATGGCAAAGCCTCGGCAAGAATTGCCGCCTCGACAGACGGAGACGGAGACATGCTCCGGCCGCTGGTAGCGGTTTCCATACTAGCGGTAAACCAGGACAGGGATCTTGGAATGCGTCAGCACCTTGTGCGTCTCGCTACCCAGCAGGAAACCGGACAGACCGCGTCTACCGTGTGAGGCCATAAATATCAAGTCACAGCCATTCTCGTTAGCAGCGTCAATGACAGCTTGATAGACCGTGCCGCTAATTTCGCTGAGCGTGTTGCATTCCACGTCAACGCGTTGGCAAATCTCGGCTATTCGCGCAAGATGCTTGCGGGCCTGGGTTTCGGTTGCATCATTAAAATCGGCTGGCGAGGAAGGGTCCACCAGAGCGGCTTCGCCATACCATGCAGCCGGGTACTCTTCTCTTACAAAAAAAGCGGTGATCCTGGCTTGCGTTTCCCGGGCAAAAACTGCCGCTCTTTCGGCTGCTTCTTCAGATAGTTGTGAACCGTCAATCGGCAACAATATGTGTTTGAACATAACAACACCCCCTTCTCCTGTCTATCAACTATCTTCCTGGTACTATTTTACGCGATTCTTGTACTCGTCTGTTCTGGTGTCAATTTCGATTTTATCGCCTGTTGTAATGAAAGAAGGCACAGGCAACTCGAATCCGGTTGCCAGGCGAGCAGTTTTCATCACTTTGCCAGATGTGTCGCCTCTAACCACTGGTTCGGTGTACTCTACCTCCCGTACGATAGTGTTTGGCAACTCAAGCGAGATGGCTCTGTCTGAGTAAAAAATCACCTCACAAGGCATGCCGACCTCCAGATATTTAATGGCGCTTCCTATATTGTCAGCTTCAATTTCGTGCTGCTGGTAGTCATTGTCCATAAACACGTAATGCGGGGAAGCAAAGTATGAGTAGGTAACGACCTTGCGCTCAAGCACCACTACCTCAAACTTTTCGTCCGCCTTGCAAACCTTTTCAGAGCCAGAACCGGAAAGCAGGTTACGTAACTTAAGCTTAATAATTGTTGCTGCGCTACCACCAGCTTTGCTTATTTCGCTTCTGGCTACTACTTGTGGTTCATCGTTGACCATTATAACGTTGCCGTGACGTAGTTCCTGAGCTGTTTTCATCTTGGCAAAGATTCCCGTGAGCAAAAGTTGAGTCGGCAATGGTAACATCAAGCCTCTTGAAAACTCACTGTCAAATCCACGCTTAATATTGGTGATGCAAGGGGACCATTTATAAACCGGACACACTGTGTGTCGCTGGAAAGGACGGTTGTTTTTTCTTTACAAGTCAGGTAGCTGCGTTACAATTATCGGAGCAGAGGTTTCTGCATGCAATCAATGTGTAGCCAGGAAAATTATCCATCAATTACACAGGTGTACTCAGACGCACCAATGAATTATTGCGGTTTTAATCTGCGCAACAATCTGTTTGTCGCACCCATGGCTGGAGTGACTGATCGGCCTTTTCGCCAGCTATGTAAACAGCTGGGGGCCGGGCTTGCCGTCTCGGAGATGGTCACCTCCAATTCCTTGCTTTATGGCAGCGCCAAAACCCGCCGCCGAGCAGATCATGCAGGTGAAGCAGCGCCAACCGTCGTCCAGATTGCCGGCGCTGACCCTCACATGATGGCGGATGCAGCACGTTACAACGTGCAACGAGGCGCGCAGATAATCGATATCAACATGGGTTGTCCGGCGAAAAAGGTTTGCAATGTCATGGCAGGATCGGCGCTGTTGCAAAACGAGGAATTAGTAGACCGCATTCTGGAAGCTGTGGTCAACTCAGTGCCACAAACGCCGGTTACCCTAAAGATCAGAACCGGCTGGAGCATCAGCACCAAAAATGCGCCTGCTATCCTGAAGATTGCAGAGTCTGCCGGTGTGCAAGCGCTCACCATTCATGGGCGCACCCGTTGCCAGCAGTATCATGGACAAGCCGAATACGACACCATCGCTGCGGTTAAAAAGCTGGCGAGAATCCCGGTCATTGCTAACGGCGATATTGATACGCCTCAAAAGGCAGCCGCTGTCTTGCGTCAAACCAACGCTGATGCGCTTATGATCGGCCGAGCCGCGCAGGGACGCCCGTGGCTGTTCCGCGAGATTGAGCATTATCTTGCTACCGGAAGTTTGCTCGATCCGCCATCGATAAACGAGATACAAAGCATATTGCAGGGGCATTTAAACGATTTGTACAGCTTTTATGGCAAGGAAAGCGGTTGCCGCATGGCGCGAAAACATATTGGCTGGTATACGCGCGGCTTGCCTGGTTCGGCCGCTTTTCGGCGTTACATGAACCAGTTGACCTGTACGTCTGCTCAGCAACAAGCTGCGAGAGAATTCTTCGCGCGCTTGAAGGAAGCTCCGCACAAACAATTGGCCGACGAGGAGGTGGTGGTTGGCGGCATGGCACCCTCCAGCCGATGGCATGGCAATACAAATATGGAAGCGACAGTATGAAAAAAGATAATGTCGAAGCATGTATCGAACAGGCGCTAGATCAATACTTCTGTGATCTTGATGGAGAGACTCCTGCGGCTATTTACGATATGGTAATCAAGTGCGTTGAAAAGCCGATGTTACGCTCTGTAATGCAACGCGCCGGTAACCAGAGTAATGCTGCGCGAATATTGGGCATAAATCGCAATACCTTGCGAAAGAAGCTGAGCGAACACGGGCTGGCACAATGACAAGCACGGTTAAATTGGCACTGGTATCGGTATCCGATAAATCCGGTGTTTTGGAGCTGGTACAAGGACTATTGGCTTGCGGGGCGCGGATTATGTCTACAGGTGGAACGGCGAGGCTCCTGCAAGAGGCGGGCCTTGAGGTAACCGAGATCAGTCAGCACACCGGCCTGCCAGAAATGCTTGACGGGAGAGTGAAAACGTTACACCCCAAGGTACATGCTGGTTTGCTGGCGCGCCGCGACCTTCCGGAACACATGCAAACGCTGGCCGAGCAAGGTATAGAGCACATTGACCTGGTTTGCGTTAATCTGTACCCCTTTCGTGAAACGGTTGCCAGAGAAGGCGTGACGCTATCTGATGCGATCGAAAATATCGACATTGGTGGCCCGGCCATGTTGCGTTCCGCAGCAAAAAACTACCAGGGAGTCACCGTGTTGACCGATCCAGCAGATTACGAGGACGTACTGACTGAGTTGCGATCTGACGGAGGTATTTCACTTGCCAACCGCTTTCGCTTGGCTCAGAAAGCCTTCACCCACACTGCGCGTTACGACGGCGCCATTGCCAACTGGTTGACTTCGCTTGCCGAGGGTGCCGAGCAACAGCCTGAAAAATCTCCGCAGCGCAACAGCTGGCCTGCCGCCTGGCATGCCGCCTTCGACCGTGTGGATGTCCTGCGTTATGGCGAGAACCCACACCAGAGTGCTGCCTTTTACCGTGAGGCTGGTAAAGCGGCGGGCAATGTGTTTTCGTCTTTTCGCCAATTGCAGGGTAAAGAACTCTCCTACAACAATCTGGTTGACGCCGATACCGCCTGGAGCTGCGTGCAGTCCTTTGGAAAGCAGGTTGCCTGTGTAATCGTCAAACACGCCAACCCGTGTGGGGTGGCTGTTGCGGAGTCGTCAACAGACGCTTATAACAAAGCGTTCAAGACTGATCCTGTTTCGGCCTTTGGCGGAATTATAGCCATCAACGTTGAAGTGGGCGGCGATCTGGTAGAGGCCATGCATAAGCGTCAACATTTTGTCGAGGTTATTATTGCACCTTCCTTTTCGTTAAAAGCGCTTGAGTTATTGCAGCAAAAAGGAAATCTGCGTGTTCTGCAAGCGCCTCCCATGGCTAAAGCTAGCGGTGGTGGCGTCAACCTGGGCGAGCAACTAAAGCAGATTGGGGGTGGATTGCTGTTGCAAGATGCCGATGAACATGTGATTGCGCAGTCTGATTTGCAAGTGGTGAGCAATAAACAACCTACAGCAGAACAGATCAGTGACCTGTTATTTGCTTGGCGGGTTGCAAAACATGTCAAATCAAACGCTATTGTCTTTTGCAGCCATGGTATGACTTTAGGGATTGGCGCCGGGCAGATGAGTCGGGTTGATTCGACACGCATCGCAAGCCTGAAGGCAAACAACGCCGGGCTTGCCCTCAAAGGTTCCTGTGTTGCTTCGGATGCTTTCTTCCCATTTCGGGATGGCGTCGATGTAATCGCCACCGAGGGCGCAACAGCGGTGATTCAACCAGGTGGCTCGGTACGCGATGAAGAAGTTATTGCAGCAGCTGACGAACACGGCCTGGCTATGCTGTTTACCGGCGTACGTCATTTTCGGCACTAGCGGCCGCTATCAGTTATTAACCAGAGCCCCCGGCTTCACATCGTTGTGCAGCAGTTTTTCGTATACTGCCTGCATGGCTTTCCCCATAGCGTGTTGCGAAAACAGCTTTTCTACCCTTGCTCGCGCCGCTTCTCCCATGCGGCGTCGCAATTCTGGAGCGGCCAACAGTTTGCCAATTGCCGCTGCCAGAGCCGGCGGGTTGTGTGGTGGTGTCAGGAGGCCGGTGGCACCGTCAACAATAACCTCTGGCACGCCATCCACTGTTGTGCCAATGGTGGGCAATCGCATAGCGCCAGCCTCTATGAAAGCCGTACCTAGCGCTTCCTGGTGGGTTGGCAGGACAAAAATGTCAAGATGACGCAAGATGTTGATTACATCCTTGCGCAGCCCTAGCAAGTGTACCCTGCTCTGCAGGCCATTATCAGCAATCTGCCGGCGGATATTGTGCATCTGTGGTCCATCGCCGGCGAAAATAAAATGTGCGTTGCTGTTATATTGCAACACCTGCGGTATAGCAGATAGAAGGTCTGCGTGGCCTTTCTTTTTACGCAAAATGGCGATGGTTCCAACCAGCAGTGTATTTGCTGGCAAGCCAAGTTCGGTTCGTAAGTCACTATCATTGTTGCTTTCTTCGTCGCTGCTGCACTGATATAATGACAGGTCAATCCCGGTTGCGACAGCCGTGACACGCTCGCCTGCTATACCCTCGCTTTGTATATACCTTCTGACGTAATTGCTGACTGTTACCACGTGATCTGGAAGGAGGCAATAGCCGAGGCGGGAGCTGATTGGCAGGGCCAGGTGTCTTGTTCTGACCAGTATGGGGCGTTTACCTATCAGGCTGTGGGCCGCCATACAGGCAAGCTGGTTGTCGCGTCCACTGTGCGTGTTGACCACCGTAACCTCTTCGCGGCGCATGAGGTGGCGCAAGCCAAACATGGCAGGAATATTGGCGAAGCCGCGCATGTTTATTTCATGCACTGCAAAGCCTTCAGTCTTTGCCCGCTTGCCCAGTATAGCCCCCGGACGACAGGCAACCAGGCAGCGCCATCCCAACCTGCGCATGGCCAGCATTTCGTTAAGAGTACGGTTTTCTTGCCCGCCCCAGCCGGTTGACGATTCGGTGTGCAGCACGCTTAGAACGCCAGATGGAGTGGTTGCGTGCATGCTGTATCAGCTTGTTTCTGTCGCCTGGTGTAAGCGGTATAGCCTTGTATAGACACCATTGGCGGATAGCAGGTCGTCGTGCCGGCCAGATTCGACAATTTTGCCTTGAGCCAGGACAAGAATTCGGTCAGAGCGCTCAATAGTTGACAGGCGGTGCGCGATAACCAGTGTAGTGCGACCTCGCATCAGGTGGTCGAGTGCAAGTTGTACGTGCCGTTCCGACTCGTTGTCAAGCGCCGAGGTGGCTTCGTCAAGAATGAGGATGGGCGCATCTTTTAGCAAGGCGCGTGCGATAGCCAGACGTTGGCGTTGCCCGCCGGAAAGTTTCACGCCGTGTTCTCCGACCAAGGTGTCAAAGCCCTGTGGCATGGCTTCTATAAACTCCAGAGCGTGCGACGCTGAAGCCGCTGCACGGATAGCTTGCGTGTCGGCATCATGGTAGGCACCGTAGGCAATATTGGCGGTAACGCTGTCGTTGAACAAGACTACATCCTGACTGACCAACGATATGTTGGCCCGCAAATTAACAATATCAATGTCGGCTACCGGTTGCCCGTCGATGCGAATACTACCTTCAGCTTCATAAAAGCGCGGTAACAGATTGGCAATGGTGCTCTTGCCGCTACCTGATTGCCCGACCAGAGCTACGCATTCGCCAGGTTTAATGCTAAAGCTGACGTTGTTCACTGCCGCTGTATTGCTGTTTGGATAGGTGAAGCTAACATTCTCGAAACGTACTTCACCGTAGGCTCGTTGCATGCCATGCTTGCCGCTGTTTTTTTCCACTGGCTCGTCAAGAATGCCAAATACGCTTTCTGCGGCGGCTATACCTTGCTGTATGGGTGCGTTGACGTCAGTCAGGCGTTTTAATGGCGCAAGCATCATCAACATAGCGGTAATAAATGAAACGAAGCTACCTACCGAAGTTTCCTGGTTGGAGGCCTGATGCAAGGCTATGCCAACGATCACTGCCAGTGCAGTGGCGGCGAAAAATTGCACAATTGGCCCCTGTGTTGCCGATGCCACCTTGGCACGCATGGCAAAACGGCGTTGATCTTGCAGCGCTTTAATAAAACGCTTGTTTTCATAGTTTTGCCCTCCGAAGATTTTGATTACCTTATGACCTTCTATACCCTCTTGTAATATTTGGGTGATAGTGCCTTGGGCCTCCTGGCCGCCACGTGCCACCATGCGCAAGCGTCGGCTGAAAATACGCATAGACCAGGCTACAAATGGCACTATGGTTAGCGTAATCAGGGTCAGTTTCCAGTTAAGGTACAACATCCAGCCAAGCAGGCCAACGATGGACAGGGTATCCTTAACCAAGGTTGTTATTGCCTCGGTAGCGGCAGCAGTTACACCATTAACATCGTAGGTGACCCGCGACAGGAGCCGCCCTGACAGGTGTTCGCTAAAATAACGCACTGGCAGCAACAAGATACGCTCAAACATTTGGCGGCGAATCTCCATAACCACGTGGTTGGATACCCAGGAAAGCACATAATCGCCAACAAAACCAAACACAGCGCGTGCTAAAAAGATCATCATGATCGCTGCAGGGTACAGTATCCAGTCCCACTCGCCGTGCGCGCCAGAAAAACCGCCATCAAGCAGTTGTTTCATCATGGCCGGAAATAGTGGTTCGATCAAGGCTGAGGCAGCCATGCACGCCAGCGAAATGACAAAGGCCAACCAGTAAGGCCGTACGTACGACAGCAGGCGTGAATAAAGCTCGCTGGCGGAAAGGGTGCTACGTGCTGTCATGTAATAATCGTGTCAGGCCATTAGGGGCACCCCGACGATGACGAATGATTTTTCTACATTGTTATTCGTTTCGTGGGCCAGAAGGCTTGTTACCCCAGCTGGTTGAAAAGCGGCATTTTAACCTACCCTCAGGGAAATTGACGCGTTGCATTACCGTGCAAGACGGTGATGCTGCTTATTGCTTGCTAAAGCTGATACTACCATTTGATATGCCGATCGTAATTTGGTCACCGGCAGCGAAGCTGCCTTGCAGGATAGCCTTGGCAAGCTGGTTTTCGATCTCTGACTGGATAGCGCGGCGCAGTGGCCGGGCACCATAGACCGGGTCGAAGCCTACCTTGGCGATTTCTGCCAAGGCAGCGTCGTTAACATGTAAGCCAATTTCCATGGCGGCCAAACGTTTTTCAAGGCCGGCCAGCTGTATTTTGGCGATGCCTTGAATATGCGTTTCGTCAAGTGCGTGAAAGACTACCACTTCATCGATACGGTTCACGAATTCAGGACGAAACTGGGTTTTGACTTCTGCCAGCACCGCCATTTTGACCATGTTGTAGTCGTTACCGGCCATCTGCTGGATCATTTGACTGCCGAGGTTGCTGGTCATGACGACGACGGTGTTTTTAAAGTCCACCGTGCGGCCTTGACCGTCGGTAAGACGACCGTCGTCTAGTACTTGCAACAAAACGTTAAAAACGTCCGGGTGAGCCTTCTCAACCTCGTCCAACAGGATCAGGCTATATGGTTTTCTGCGTACCGCCTCGGTCAGCACGCCGCCTTCTTCGTAGCCGATGTATCCCGGAGGTGCGCCTATCATACGAGCCACCGAATGCTTTTCCATGAATTCGCTCATGTCTAGGCGAATGAGCTTCTCTTGGCTATCGAATAAAAACTCGGCCAGAGCTTTGCATAATTCAGTTTTACCAACCCCAGTAGGCCCGAGAAAGAGAAACGAACCATAAGGACGGTTGGGGTCCGACAGGCCGGAGCGGGAACGACGTATTGCCTCTGAAATGAGGCTTACTGCTTCGTCTTGTCCGACAACACGTTGATGAAGGTTATTCTCCATTTGCAGCAACTTGGCGCGTTCGCCTTGCATCATCCTGGCCACAGGAATGCCGGTGGCGCGGCTGACAACTTCGGCAATTTCTTCTGCCCCTACCTTGGTGCGCAAGAGTTTGTTGTCAAATTTTTCAGCCCGGCCATTCTTGTCAGCTTTATCTTCGGAGCTGCCGCTATCGGCGGCTTTTAATTGTGCTTCCAGTTGCGGCAATTTGCCGTATTGCAGCTCAGCCAGCTTGTCGAATTTGCCTTGGCGTTGCAGTTCTGCCATTTCATTGCGCAATTTGTCGATTTCCTCCTTGATGTGTGCTGCACCTTGCACTTGCGCTTTTTCAGCCTTCCATATTTCCTCCAGGTCGGCGTACTGTTTGCCCAGTGTATTAATTTCTTCTTCAATTAGTGCAAGCCGCTTAATCGAGGCCTCGTCCTTTTCTTTTTTTACCGCTTCGCGTTCAATTTTTAACTGGATTATGCGTCGGTCAAGTTTATCCATGGCCTCCGGTTTGGAGTCGATCTCCATCTTGATGCGCGCCGCCGCTTCGTCGATAAGGTCAATGGCCTTGTCCGGCAGGAAACGGTCGCTGACGTATCTGTGCGATAGTTCTGCCGCCGCGACTATCGCCGGGTCAGTAATATCGACGCCGTGATGCAGTTCGTATTTTTCTTGCAAACCACGCAAGATGGCGATAGTGGCTTCCACCGAAGGCTCATCGACCTGCACCTTCTGAAAGCGCCTCTCCAAGGCTGCGTCTTTCTCGATGTATTTACGGTATTCGTCGAGCGTTGTGGCTCCAATACAATGTAGCTCGCCGCGCGCCAGCGCCGGTTTCAACATGTTGCCTGCGTCAATAGCGCCTTCTGCCTTCCCTGCGCCAACCATGGTGTGCAGCTCGTCTATGAAGAGAATGATGCGCCCTTCGTCGTGAGCCACTTCCTTGAGCACAGCTTTCAGACGCTCCTCAAATTCGCCGCGGTACTTGGCGCCAGCCAGAAGGCCGGCCATATCAAGCACCAGCACACGTTTATTTTTTAACGTCTCTGGTATTTCTCTATTGACAATACGTTGGGCGAGTCCTTCGACGATCGCTGTTTTGCCAACTCCAGGTTCGCCAATCAATACAGGGTTGTTTTTAGTGCGCCTTTGCAGAATCTGTATAGCGCGACGAATTTCGTCATCACGTCCGATTACAGGATCAAGTTTGCCTTGCCTGGCGTGTTCGGTAAGGTCAATGCAGTATTTTTTCAACGCCTCACGACTGGTTTCGGCTTGCGGGTTGTCTACCGTCTCGCCGCTACGCACAGTCTGAATTGCCTTTTCCAGCGCATGAAGCGTTAGGCCATGCTCTTTGGCGAGGCACCCTGCCTCACCAGTGTCGTTACATAACGCCAACCAGAAAGTCTCGCTGGCAATGAACTCGTCCCCCAGTTTTTGCGCTGCTTTATCGCACAGGTTCAATAGCCTGGCCAGATCGCGGCCAACATTTATTTCGCCAGAGTGCCCCTCGACTTGTGGTAGCCGTTGTAATGCGGCCTCGACAGCCTGTGTCAATGCGGCCGTATTCACTCCAGCACGGGCGAGTAGCGAGGCGCTACTGCCATCTTCCTGTCGTAGGAGCGCTTGCATAAGGTGGATTGGCTCGATAAATTGCTGGTCACCGCCTATAGCCAGGCTTTGCGCATCTGCCAGCGCGTTCTGAAATTTGCTTGTCAGTTTGTCGAAACGCACAGTCGTTTCCTTTGAAATAATAAATAATTGTTTAATATATTGGCTGCAAGGTTGTTTTTTCAAGTATGTAATACGGTAATAGGCAAACTATGGCAGATGTAGGTAGCACTGCTATCCCTGCTGGCAGACACGTCAGGCATGGTCGGCCAGGCCTTAATGCTGATGCGCGTTTGTGGCAGGTGGGTATCCAACTCTTGCTATTGACTGGCGGCGCACTGTGGCTTGACTTTAGCCTGCAAGCGAGTCAGTTTGCCTTGGCCCTCGCCGCAGCATTGCTGACGCAAATGGCGTGGTTGTTTGGCTTAAGGTTAAAAGGCGTCGGCTATTTATCGGCTCTGATTACCGGATGTGGAATTGCCTTGCTGTTGCGTGCCGATAATCTGTGGGTGCATCCGTTGGCGGCTTGTTTGGCTATTAGCGCCAAATTCAGCCTTCGCCACGCTGGCAAGCATATTTGGAATCCGGCCAACTTTGGCGTTATCGTAGCATTGCTGTTACTGCCCAGCGCGTGGGCATCGCCAGGGCAATGGGGGCAAGGGGTTGCAGTTGCTGTCTGGCTGACTGCCTTCGGAGCGTTAGTTAGTCGTCGGGCGGGAAGTAGCGCGACGAGTTGGTGCTTTTTGCTCGTTTTTCTTGCCTTGGCGGCGGCAAGGTTTCACTGGTTGGGTTATGAGGCCGAACGCATTCCCGAGTTGCTCTGGAAACAGGCCAGCAACGGCGCGTTGTTGTTGTTTGCCTTTTTCATGCTTTCAGATCCAATGACACTGCCTAATCATTGGTTGGCGCGGTTGCTGCATGCCAGCATTGTGGCAGCGCTGGCCTTTGTCTGGCAATTTTTGTACTACGCTAACCACGGCCCGTTGTGGGCGTTGTTTTTGCTTTCCCCGCTAACCATACTGTGGGACAGGTGGTTAGCCTCGCCGAAGCCATACTGGTTCAGGAGGGAGCGTCAACCTGGGCGAGTGTCTCCTCATCCCCCAGCCACTGGATAGCCAGGAGCGTGATGTCATCGCTCGGTGGTGAGCTGTCCATGAAACGGCGAATGTCGGCGTGAATGTTATCAACCGCTTCCTGCGGCCCTGCTGTGACGGGCAAGTCGGTCAGCAGTTTCTGGAGACGGTTTTTGCCGAAAAAGAGTCCATCCTTGACAGCTTCATTTACCCCGTCGGTTATCATGCAGATCAGGTCCCCGACCTGTAATTGTATGCAGGTCATGCCGTAAGGGTAGTCTTGCAGAGCGCATATAGGCGGCCCCGAAACATCTTCCAGATTGATCTGGCTGACTTGTCCATTACGTAACAGAAATGGCGCGTGGTGACCGGCGCAAGCCAGATGTAGTTGGCCATTTTCGGCGTTAAGAACAGCGGTTAGCGTGGTAATGAAAAGCGATTCAGGGTTGGAACGATTGAGCTCAGAGTCCAGCTTGCGCAGGCTCAAACTCAGTTCCCCGCCGCTTTGTCTTGAGAAGGCGCCGAACATGGTTTTGGCAATGCTCATAAACAGGCTCGCTGGTACGCCTTTACCTGATACGTCACCTATGGAGACACAGAGCCTTGCGTCGTCGAGCATAAAACAATCATAGTAGTCACCACCAACTTCTTTGGCTGATTCCAGCAAGGTTGCAATGGCGAAGCGACGCTCGTTGGCGAAGGTTTGCAGCGGATCAGGCAGCATCCCCAGTTGTACGCGACGTGCGACCGATAATTCACCAGCCATGCGGGCAGTCTCTACCTGGGAAGCATGCAGGATGCTTGTTAGTAACCAAATGAGCAGCGGGATGAGCAGTACCGCAATCGATAATCCATCAAATAACCACAACCCGAAGCGGAAAGCAAAAATGCCACCGCCTAGCAATAGCAGAAATGTAAGTGCTCCCAGGCTGGCTGTGTGGCGCGACCGCATAAACTTGGTTGAAATTATTAACAATAAGCTGCACACGATAAAGATAAAGCACTCAAAAACCTGTATCCAGGGCGGACGTAGCAGGCCACTGCCCTCGATCAGACTTTCGATCATCTGCACGTGCATATCTATCTTGGGGCTATATTCCCCTAATGGGGTGAGAACCTTGTCGAGTACACCTAAGGCAGTGAAGCCGATTAATACAAAGCGGCCACTGAATTGTTGTCTGTCGAAATTGCCCGACAGGACATCTGCGGCGGAAATATAACGGTCGTGCTGGTAGGGGCCAAAATGAGGCAAAAAGTTTGCCTTCGAACTGCTAGGTATTGTGTAGTTGCCGACTGAAACCTGCCTGACACCAGGTTGTGGCCAGTTGCCGACGACAGCGCGTACAAGCACATCGCTGCCTAGCGATACTCGCAGCATTTCCAGCCCCAGGGTGGCGACGGTGTGATCACGTACACTGGTTAGTAGTGGCATGCTTCTGACCACGCCACGCTCGGCGCCAAAGCGTTTTCGGTCAGAAACAGTATTTAGCAAACCTTGTCCGCTTGCAGCCTGCGCGAATAATGGTAGGTTCGGCAGGTTATCCGGGTAGCGTTCAATGTGGAGCATGGCGTCGCCACCAATGCCTACAATAGGGGCGCTGTTTAGTTGCGCTGATTTGCTCGACACGTCTTCGTTGTTGGTGGCCATAACGCCGATTACTGTTTTGCCTCCACGTATGGCTTCTGCCATATTCAGGTCTGGGTCGGATAACCTTTCTAGCGCTAACGGTGATAGTTGTGGATAGAGATGTTGCAAGGCGGTGGGCGAAAGACGATCTTGTTCCGGGAAAACCATATCAAGTCCCAGAGCCAGGGGTTGTTTCGCATGTATTAGTCGTATCAGTTTTGCAACGCGGCTACGCGGCCATGGCCACTGGCCTTCTTGCCGGATGCTTTTTTCGTCAATGGCGACTACCAATGCGGGAGCGGCGCTGCGGTCACGTGGATATAAGCGCTGGTAATAATCGAACAATGCCTGTCTGGCGTTGAGTAGTGGTAATTGGTTGGCAAATATCAAGATCACCAGGCCAAGAGCCGCTAATAACAGGGCAATAGTTAATGAACGCCGAGATAGAGGTAGGTCTATCATGCTTGGTGAACTTTTACTACGGGTATCTGCCGATCCAGATGATCTGTTACAGTTTGACAACCAGGCCGTCGTGGGCGGAGATTACCTGTAAAGTCTCAGGCGCACATGCGCTTGGCAGCGTATCGCTGCTTCTTTCCTGTTCTCTTTGCACGGCCAGGTTTACAAAACGGCGTGTTTCTTCCAGCAGGCGATAAAGTTGTGTGTCATCATGGCTTGGTTCATGGTGAAACAAGGCCATGCGGCGTACCGCAGCCGCGATACAAATTTCAGCCCCGATAATATTACAGGAGTGTCCCCAATTCTGTCGCTTGGAGGTAACTTCAGCCAGTGAATACATGGCGTCAAAGATTACCAGATCGGCCTGGCTGAAAAAGTCTGTAAATTCGCGGCGCAGGTCGCCGCTATCCATAGGGTATTCAGCGTCGGTTGAGTACACCACACACTTGCCTCCCCCCTCAAATCTGTAGCCGTAAGAGTCGCCAATGTGTGGTTGTAATTTTGGGGTTACTTCCAGTCCGGCGATATTTACTGTCTTGCCGGGCAACATACAGTCGAACTCCATAGTAACATCTAAATCCGAATAATCGACCGGGAAACATGGGGCGCGTATTTGCAGGCGAATAGCCTCTTCCATCCGTTCATGGCAGCCATGGACGATTATATGGTTGCCCGCTATGTACATTGGTGCAAAAAAAGGAAAGCCCATGAGATGGTCCCAATGCAGGTGCGAAATGAAAACATGGTACACCTGTGGACGCGGCTGACCGTAACGCTCTATTTTAGCTTGACCTAGTGGGCGAGCGCCGGTTCCCATGTCGCAGATGACGTGTTCGGGGCCGTCTGTAACAACTTCAACACAGGATGAATTGCCTCCGAAAGTACTGCCAGTGTTAAAAGGTAGTAGCCGAACGAAATCCTCAGCTGCTTCCCTGTTATGGAAATGCCTGCCGTTGGCTAGTACAAGCGCATCACTAATTTTACGGGCAACATCAGCGGCGCAAAGTGCTACCGGAAGAGAACCGCGGCAGCCCCAGAAAACCACCTCTTTCACAGCATGCTTTGCCGTGCGGCCTCCAGGTCTTTATAGCAGGGTAAAACAAGATGAAATTTGCTGATAGCAAAAATCTCTTGTATAACCGGTTGAATTGAAGCAACGCCGAATTTGCCACCTTGTGATTCGATTCGGCGCACCGCTACCATAAGAACCCGCATTCCGGCGCTGCTAATGTAGTTTACATTTGACATGTCCAGAACCAGTGGCGGCGTGTTTACACGACAACTGTCGATATGGGACTCCATATATTCGGTGAAACTGCCGCTGTTGGCGTGGTCGATGCTGCCTTCAATCGCAATGACATTAAGGTCGTGGAAGTGCTTGAGAGTGATTTCCATCTGCCTTGTTTTTTATTCTTTTCTACTACCACCCTTTTTGGCAAATAGCTTGCTGCGGTTGAGAAAAATGATAGGGTTTTGCGGGACATTATTAATCAGCACCTCAAAATGCAGGTGTGGCCCGGTGGAACGACCTGAACTGCCTGAAAGAGCGATACGCTCTCCGCGTTTCACCAACTGGCCAACCGTGACCAGGGGGATCGATAAGTGTGCATAGCGTGTGACAATATTGGCACCGTGGTCGATGTCGATAACATTGCCGTATGCACGGTGATATTTTGACCTTTGAACAATACCGCCAGCTGCAGCCAGAACCGGAGTGCCAGAACTGGCTCCAAAGTCGATGCCTTTGTGAAACGAGTAGACTCCCAGCAATGGATCACGGCGGTAGCCAAATCTTGATGTCAGTTTGGCTTTATTAATTGGCCATGCTGTGGGCAAGAGGCGCTCTTCCGCGCGCCGTTCAAGCAATATGGGCTCCAGGTTTTGCAAAGCAGACCCATGTTCGCCAAGTTGAAGCTCAAACTGTTCTATCATCTTCCCCAGGGAGAGCTCTGACAGGTGGTCGACTACCAGTGGGCCTCCCTGACCATTGTTAGTTTTGTTACGGGTTGATGTTTTTTCGGGAGTTTTGATGCCAGCCAGGGCGGAAAGTCGCTCTCCCAGGATTTCCAACTCAAGAACTTGAGCTTGCAACTCGCCGAGGCGCGACGCCATCAGTTGCAGTGCGTTCTTTTTGTGTTGTCGCTGAGTGTCCAGCAACATATTTTTCTCGCCGGCAGCAGCTCCTAGTTTGGCCGACAGATCGGATATCAGTATGACAGTGGAAAGAACGACAGCAACAAGCAGAGAAACGGCGACGACTATGTGCCAAGGGTACAATCTAAAAGAGCGTGCATTTTGCATACCCTTTGAATAAATGATAATGTGCATGTGTCGAAACTGTCTATTTTCTTCTGTTTACCTTACTCTGCTGCTTACCTTGGCTGCATATTGCTGCCATATACATAAAACCTGTCCTTTCTACTTATACCTTGCCATGAGTGCCCCGCTCGAAGCCTTTTTACGTAGCCAGCAAGGCATCCCGCACCTGCTGGAACACTCCCGATTGATCTCCAGCCTGCAGGCAATATTTGCTGAGATTGCTCCACCGCAGATCGCACAATATGCACGAGTCTCCAACGTGCGAGGTGGCAAGGTTATTATCGTAACCGAAAGTGGAGCCATTGCCAACAAGCTGAGGCAATTCTCAACTAGCTTGCAAGAGGCTTTTGGCAAGATGGGAGAGAATTCTAGCGGCATTGAGTTTAAGGTTCAACCTTTTTACGAAACATTGTCGGCTGTGCCGACTGAGGAGGAGGATGATACGACTAGACAAGGATCCGCTGTCGCTAGTCAACGTCTGGAAGAACTGCACCATCAATTACCACAGGACTCCCCGCTGGCACAGGCTGTGCGTCGGCTGGCCAAAACACTTCAGGCAGGCAATGACACTGAAGAAAAGCTATTGCGCTCTTGAGATTTTGGGCCATGAATAGAATATTCAAAACGCTTGGCATTCAGCAAGTAGCTAACGGTAATACCGACGAAAGTCGTTTGCACAGTTTGTGGATAGATACGCCAGGACTTGAGATCACTGATAATTTTGCCAGCAAACTTATCCCCCCAATGTCGAGCGACGAGTTTCCAATTTGCGGAGATGGTGGGCTAATTGGGCTTTTGCAAGCTGCGCCAGAGGTTATTGCAGCCTATGAGTGCCAGACTGGTTTTCCGGCAGCATGAGAGAAGATCGTTGCTGCTACAGTGATCTGCGGGGATTTGTAACACACCTAGAATCACTGGGCGAGCTGAAACGTATTCAGAGTTTGGTCAACCCCCGGCTGGAGATGACCGAGATCTGCACACGCGTGTTGCAAAAGGGCGGGCCGGCCTTGCTGTTTGAAAACCCGACCGGCTACGAAATACCAGTATTGGCTAATCTTTTCGGAACAACGCGCCGCATTGCGCTGGGCATGGGTTGCGAGTCGCTATCAGACTTGCGCGAGGTTGGGAAGATGCTGGCAACTATAAAAGCACCGCAGCCGCCCCAGGGTTGGCGAGATGCGGTTAATAAATTGCCGCTGCTCAAACAGTTAAAAAGCATGCGACCACAACTGGTGCGTAGCGCACCCTGTCAGGAGGTAGTTATAGAGGGTGATGAGGTTGATTTATGTGTTCTGCCCTTACAGTGGTGCTGGCCGGGTGACGTGGCACCGCTACTAACCTGGGGACTGACCGTCACGCGTGGGACGCGTAAGAAACGCCAAAATCTAGGCATCTACCGACAACAGTTACTGGAGAGAAACAAACTAATAATGCGCTGGTTGCCACACCGCGGAGGGGCTCTCGATTTTCGTGATCACCAGGCGGCAAATCCCGGGCAACCGTTTCACGTCGCGGTGGCTATTGGTTGCGACCCCGGGACTACTCTGGCTGCAGTCACCCCCGTTCCCGATGCGATTTCGGAGTATCAATTTGCTGGCTTGCTACGTAGCGCCAGGGTTCAATTGGTTAAGTGTCTGGGTAGCGACCTGCAAGTCCCGGCGTCAGCAGAAATAGTCCTCGAAGGCGTTATCAATCCTGACGACAAGGCGCTGGAAGGCCCTTTCGGCGATCACACCGGCTATTACAATGAGGCGGCCGAGTTTCCGATATTTAACGTGCACCGTATTACACGGCGGCGAGCACCGATCTATCATTCTACCTACACCGGCAAGCCGCCAGATGAACCATCGACACTTGGAGTGGCGCTAAACGAGGTTTTTTTGCCACTGTTGCAACAGGAGTATATGGAAATCACTGATTTTTATCTGCCGCCGGAAGGCTGCTCTTATCGCTTGGCGCTGGTAGCCATACGCAAACAATACCCCGGGCACGCCAGGCGCATCATGTTTGGCTTGTGGGGTTTTTTACGCCAGTTTATGTACACCAAATTCATTATTGTCGTAGACGACGATATAAATATCCGCGACTGGCAAGAGGTGGTCTGGGCAATTGCTACCCGTGTAGACGCTAGCCGCGATACATTGATTGCCGATAACACGCCGATCGACTATCTTGATTTTGCCAGCCCGGATGCCGGTTTAGGCAGTAAATTGGGACTTGATGCAACCAACAAATGGTCCGGCGAAACGAAACGCCAATGGGGAAAAGTTATCAGAATGGACGCCGCAGTCGTGGCTCGCGTAGACGAGCTGTGGAAGCAGTTGGGACTGTAAAGCGATTGTCGGCTGTCAGTATTGCGGTGTAATTCCTGCTCTCGCGTGAGGATCAGGATGCCTTTGCCTTACGTTCTCAACAGCGCCGGGAGGTGGTCAACGTGGTTCTGTTCAGCATGGCAACCAAGATATTAGTCACGCAGTTTGTGGTATCGTTTGACACGCCAGGTATGCCAAGAGATTGGCAAGCCTACTTACTGGCGTTTCTATGATCGGATCTGTGGCCGATAGGGTGCTTTTTTTATGGTATTGAGTGTAAACCGCATAAATAACCGGATGCGAGCAACTGATTTATGGTGTTAAAGGTAAAGTCGCGGCTCCATAGTTATGGGAGAATATCTGTCGTATGTTCGTTCTTTGCAGCATACCTGTTGACTATATCCGCTTTCGCACTGGCGCAGAACGGCAGTGATGAGCTGATTCTTGATGCCTACGCATACTGGAAAGAAAATGATACAGACAGCCTAAGGCATCTGGTTGGCGAGGTGGAAGCCAGCCATCCATTGGCTTCCTACGTTGAGGGGTGGTATCTGCGTAGCAGCTTGAAAGCGCAAAGTGCGGCTGCTATACGGGATTTTTTACGCCGTAACGAGGATAGCGTCATTGCCAATCAGTTACGCAACGACTGGGTAGTGTCGTTGGCCAGACAGGGGGACAGACACACCTTTTTTTCTGAATGGTCGAAGCTAAAATCTCCTAATGCTGATGCTCGTTGTTTGTCATGGCTTATGCGCTGGCGTAAAGGAGAAAGAGATGCTCTGGTCGAGGCATTTAAAGCCCTGTGGCTGGAGGATCTCAGGGTTTCCAAGGCTTGTCAGCCGATCATTGACGCCATCGGTCAAAGTCGACTGGTTAATAGCCGCAAAATAGAGCAACGGGCGCGCCTGCAAGTGCAAACGAAAAGGCTTTCCAATGCCCAACGAACATTGGGTTACTTACGTGGAGCGCTAGCTATTAAATCGTCTGATGCGCGACTGGCGCTTAGAAAAAGCAGGCGCTGGCTCAAGCGAATGCAAGAGCAAGGTAGTTTAACTAACGCCGAGAGAATGCTTACGTCGCTGGCGATAGGTGCCATGGCACGAAAAAAGTCTGACACGGCAGGCGGATACATGCGTCGACTGGGCGGACATTTAAATAGTGAGCAGCGCTCCTGGACCTGGGGCTTAATTGGCTGGGGTGCCGCGCTGGGTCACCATCCTTCCGCCACAGGTTGGTATAACAAGGCAACAAGCACTGCATCGTTTTCCAATAGCATGCACGAATGGCGCGTACGCGCCTCCTTGCGCGAGCGTGACTGGCGCGCTGTGCAGCGAAATATTCAGGAGCTGCCAAAAGGGCTGGCTGAAAAAAGTGAGTGGGTATATTGGTTGGCGCGTGCCCACAGGGCGCAAGGTAACCTGGCGGAGGCAAAACGTCTACTTGAGACGCTGTCCGACAAGATAGAGTACTACGGGGTGCTGGCGCGTGAGGAACTAGGGCGCAATATTACCATTCCGCCACGTGCTCCGGCTCGCAGCAAAGAGGAAATCCAGTGGACCGGTAGAATCCCGGCCTTAAGGCGATCCATTGCATTTAGCCGCTTGGGGTTGTATCGTGAAACCGTCGATGAGTGGAACCACGGATTGCGGGGGTTAAACGAGCGTCAAATGTTGGCTGCGGCAGACTTTGCAGCCTCGCAGGGAGCATACAATCGTGCTATCAGCACCCTGATCAGGCTAAAAGAACCCCGGGACTTTGTAATGCGCTTTCCGAAACCATGGTTGGAGAGCATTCGGCCAATAGTTACGGATGAAGGTATGGACGAGGACTGGGTATACGGTCTTATTCGCCAGGAAAGCCGTTTTATGCGCGAGGTACGGTCATGGGCTGGCGCGCAGGGCTTGATGCAGCTTATGCCGAGAACTGCCAGCTGGGTAGCCAAAAAAACTGGTATGGATGATTACAACGAGAGCATGATTAACGATCTGCAAACCAATGTTAGGTTGGGTACTGCTTATTTGAGCATGGTGTACGATCAACTCCACGGCAGCCAAGTGTTGGCTACCGCCGCTTACAATGCCGGGCCTGGCAGGGCGCGGCGCTGGTGCTCTGGCCGGCCTCAGGGAGCCGACATATACATCGAGACCATACCGTTTAATGAAACACGCAATTACGTCAAGGCAGTGATGGTTAATGCAACGTATTACGGGACTTTACAAAGAGGCCAGCCGGATTCGCTCAAGCGTCGCCTGGGAGTGGGGTTAAGAGCGCCTTGTGGGTAATTTCGACATTTGATTGTTGTCATTTCGCGCTAAAATTGCATCTGCCCGGGCTGTTTGTGGGCCCGTTAACTAAAAGACAGCAGGAAACGAGCAGCGATGCAAATGCAAAATATACTAGTGCTGGGAGGTAGTGGTTTTGTCGGCAGCCATCTGGTCAGTCGTCTGTCGTCGAAATGCGCGCGCATCGTGGTGCCGTCACGTCATCGCGCTCGACACAAGACGATATGCACCGTTCCTGGCGTTGAGTTAGTCCAGGCTGATATTAACGAAGAGGGAACGCTCTTGCAGCTATGTGCCGGGAAAGATGCGGTAATTAACCTGGTGGGTATCCTGCACGACAGGGAAGCAAAGCTGCCATATGGCAGAGCCTTCCAGAATGCGCATGTCGATTTACCGCGCCGCATTATTGATGCCTGTATGCAGCATGGGGTACGTCGTTTGTTGCATATGAGCGCCTTGAACTCAGGCGCAATGGACAACGGCGAGCAGGTTTCAAGATATTTAGCTTCCAAGGGTGACGGTGAGGCGCTGGTGCACGAGGCTGATCGGCTCGGTAATTTGGACGTGACTATCTTTCGTCCTTCGGTTATCTACGGTCAAGGCGATTTATTCTTGCATACCTTCGCCAAACTCGCGCTAAAGTACCCGGGTTTCTTGCCGACTGAGATGCGCTTGTTGCCGCTACCATGCGCACACGCTCGCTTTATGCCTGTGTGGGTTGCTGATGTGGCCGATGCCTTTGTGCATTCGTTGACTGACCGTTCCACCTTTGGCGTCTCGTATGATCTTGCAGGACCAGATATTTACACACTGAAGCAGTTGGTTGAGTACGCAGCACAGCAGGTGGAGGCTCCTGTCAGGGTACTTGCGTTATCTGAAAGACTAGGTCGTCTTCAGGCGACTTTACTCTCCTTGTTACCCAGGCCGTTGCTGTCGCCGGATAATCTTCGTTCCATGAGCGTTGATAGCGTGCTGGATGCTAATGCCAATTTGCCGCCTGGCTGGCAACCACAATCGATGAGGTCGGTTGCGCCAGCGCTGTTACAGCAACACGACCATAATCAGTATTACGCTTTATGGCGTCACCAGGCGAGGCGCTAAGGTTTGAATTGCATAGTGATAACCGGCGCGGCCGGTTTTATAGGGGCCAATTTACTACGCGGCCTGAATGCGCGTGGTATTAAGGAGATTATTGCGGTCGATAACCTGAAAAATGCCGATAAATTCATTAACCTGAATGGCGGCCAGATAAGCGACTATATCGATAAAGAGGATTTTATCGACCGTTTGCAAAACGGTTATTATGATGGCGCAGTCGACGTGGTCCTGCATCAGGGTGCCTGTTCGGATACCATGGGTGCAGACGGGCGCTATATGATGGATAATAATTATCGTTATTCGCGAATATTGCTCGACTGGTGCGTCGAGCAGGACGTTCAGTTCCTCTACGCTTCAAGCGCGGCCGTATATGGCAGCGGCCAGCATGGCTTTTCTGAACAGCCAGAGTGCGAGTCGCCGCTCAATGTATACGGCTATTCCAAGCTGTTGTTTGACCAGGTTGTACGTCAATATCTGGCCGAAGGGGCTACAACCCAAATAGCCGGCTTTCGATACTTCAACGTTTATGGCCCACACGAAGGGCACAAGGGGCGCATGGCCTCGGTTGCGTTGCATAACTTTCACGAATACAGGCACTCAGGTAAAGTGAAGTTGTTTGAGGGTTCGCATGGCTACGGTAACGGTGAGCAGTTGCGAGACTTTGTGTATATTGATGATGTGGTGCAGGCTAATCTTTATTTTCTCGATCATCCAGAAATATCGGGGGTCTTCAACCTTGGTACCGGTAATGCGGAAAGCTTTAATGCCGTTGCCAGCGCGGTGGTTAATACCTGCCAGGGCGGTGAGCCAAGGCAATTGACCGACTTGCAGAAAGATGAGCTGATTGAATACGTACCCTTCCCTGAGGCGTTGCGTGGCAAGTATCAAGCTTATACGCAGGCAGACATGCAGAAAATAAGTGCGGTTGGCTTCGATAAGCCATTCGCCACAGTGGCGGAAGGGGTAAGTTGCTACGTAAACTGGCTCCAGGAAAACTCAGCGTAAATGTAGCGCTAATCGGCGTAGACTGAGGATGAATTAATGCCCGACACTGTATGCATGCCAGACTATCGAACCTTGGGGGACTGTGTTGGTGAGACACCGATGGTGCGTCTGCAAAGATTGCCCGACGAAGATATAACCAGGCGTGGCAATATTATTCTTGCCAAACTGGAGGGCAACAATCCGGCCGGATCGGTAAAGGATCGGCCCGTCTTTTCCATGATTAAACAAGCTGCCGAAAAAGGGCAGATCAAACCTGGTGATACACTGATAGAGGCGACTTCTGGCAACACCGGCATTGCCTTGGCTATGGCGGCAGCTGTAGCAGGTTATAGAATGATTCTGGTTATGCCCGAAAGCCAAAGCGTTGAGCGTTGCCAGACGATGCGTGCCTACGGTGCCGAGTTGGTGCTTACAGACAAGGATGGTGGTATGGAAATGGCGCGTGACGTTGCCGAAAAAATGCGCAATGAAGGCCAGGGAGTCATCCTTGATCAGTTCGCTAATCCCAACAACCCGCAGGCGCACTTCCTGGCCACCGGGCCAGAAATTTGGCGCGATACCGAAGGAACTATTACGCATTTCGTTTCCAGTATGGGTACTACCGGGACGATAATGGGCGTCTCCCGCTTTATAAAATCGAAAAGTCCGGACGTGGTTATTATCGGTTGCCAACCGGAGGAGGGTAGCCAGATACCGGGTATACGCAAGTGGCCGGAGGCCTATATGCCGAAAATCTATGACCCGGCGCGGGTCGATCAAATCGAGTACGTTGGCCAGCAAGAAGCGGAGGAAAACACACGCTTGCTGGCGCGCAAGGAAGGCATTTTTGCCGGCATATCTTCTGGCGGCGCGGTCGCCGTCGCATTACGTATTGCACGTCAAGTTGAGAAGGCAACCATTGTTACCATTATCTGTGACCGTGGCGACCGCTACTTGTCGACTGGAGTTTTTCCTGCCTGAGGCAAAGCCGTTAGCGTTTAATTATTCGCAAACAAGGAAGGGTGGATGAAGCATGTTTGAAGCTGCCGAGTTAGGGCACCGTATCAATAAAACGGAGTGGAAAGAAACCGTGCCTCAGTTGCGAGCTGAATTGCTGGAAGCGCAGCTGGAATTGCAAGAGAAAAAAGAATTTCCGGTAATCGTGCTGGTTTCAGGCCAGGACGGTTCGGGAAAGGGAGAAACTATCAACGTGTTTTACGAGTGGATGGATCCACGTTTTATCTCGACACTCGCCTTCTCGATTTCATCTGACGAAGAACGCGAACGCCCTGTCATGTGGCGTTACTGGCGGGCCTTGCCCCCAAAGGGGCGTATTGGGTTCTTTGCAGGTTCCTGGTATTCCGATCCGATTCATGAACGCATAGAGGGCATAATCTCTCAATCGGCGATTGATGCGCGCATTGTTGAGATTAACCGCTTTGAGGAAATGCTGGTTAATGAGGGTGCATTGGTTCTCAAATTCTGGTTCCACCTGAGCAAGGCAGGTCAGAAACGCCGCTTGAAATCGCTGGAAAAAGATCCACACACTGCCTGGAAAGTGACCCAATGGAACTGGGACAGGCTAAACACCTATGACCAGTTGCAAGATGTCGCTGGTCACGTACTACGTCTTACCAACACACCATGGGCTCCATGGATCATAGTCGCTGGTGAGGACGATCGCTACCGCTTATTGACCGCTGGTAAAATATTACTGCAGTCTATCAGGGGACGCCTGGATGGCAACAAGCCACCGACTACCGCAGTGACGATGGTGAACAAGGTTAATCTGGATGGGCGTGATGTTATTTCGGTGCTTGACCTCGAGCAAAAGCTGAGCAAGGCTGATTACCTTTCTGAACTGGCACGCTGGCAGGGTAAGCTTGCCGAGCTGGTGCGCGACAAAGGTTTCAGGAAGCATGCCTTGATATGTGTTTTTGAAGGTGCCGACGCCTCTGGCAAGGGGGGAAGTATCAGGCGGGTGACAGCTGCGCTTGACGCACGCCAGTTTCAAACTATCTCCATTGCCGCTCCGTCCGAGGAGGAGCGCGCCCAGCCTTATCTATGGCGGTTTTGGCGCCATATACCCAGAAAAGGGCGAGTAGCAATTTTTGACCGATCCTGGTACGGCAGGGTGCTGGTTGAACGTGTCGAAGGTTTTTGCAGCGAAAGTGATTGGTTACGGGCCTACAGCGAAATCAATGACTTTGAGCACGAATTGGCGCGCGCTGACTGTATCGTAGTCAAATTCTGGTTGCAAATTAGCAAGCAAGAGCAACTCGAACGCTTCCAGGAACGTGAGCAAATCAGCTTCAAGCGATTTAAGATCACAGAAGAGGACTGGCGTAATCGTGAGAAGTGGGATCAATACAATGAGGCGGTTTGCGACATGGTCGACCACACCAGTACAGGCGACATAAAGTGGACTCTGGTTGAAGCGAACGACAAAAAATTCGCCCGCGTAAAAATTCTGCGTACCTTGTGTGAGCGGCTGGAAGATGCTTTGGATCTTGAAAAAAAGAAGAAAGCTAAAAAAAGTTAAAGAGGAATGCGGAAAGCACACTGAAGCGCACGCTAAAGATATGGCGCAGGGTTCGACGCTGGTCAGGTTGCCGGGGCGCATGGGATTGAGATCCCCAATCCGCACATAGGTTCAGTAAAAAAGAGAAAACCTTGGTTGTATAATGGCTTGCGACAAAACAGGTCATCACCCAATGGGTGCAACACAAGGTTTTCAGATGAACATTCTACCGCATAAAATCACGACCACAAATGCTGATTTGACCTCCCGCGCAGGCTTGTTGGTGATAGCCGAGTTGATGCAATCCCTACAGCTTGCGAAGCATATTGACCAGCAGTTTCCACAGCCCAAGAGCAATCGTGGTTTTAAGCCCTCGTGCATTATTGAGACATTGATTCTGATGCAGCATGAGGGGAGTTTTCATTTGGATGATGTACGCCATTTGCGAGAGGAAGATGCCCTGACTCCGTATTGGGGATTAAGTAACTACCTCAGGCCACTGCGTTGGGGGGATGGTTGCGCCGAATGGGCAGAGAACCCATGGTCAGCAAAGCATGGAGCGTGGTCAATCAGCGGGTTCTAAAAATGGCGCTGCATCACAAGAAGCAGGTCACACTGGATATTGATGCGACCGAAGTAATAGCCAACAAGGCCGATGCAAAGTGGGCTTACAAGAAGCACCCAGACTACATGCCGATGGTCGGTCATATTGCCGAGACAGGTCAGGTTGTGGCGTGTGATTAGCACTCATAGAAGAACCCCGCTTCCGATAAACTTCATTCCATAGGAGAGGTGCGTTCGAAATAAAGTCAATCACGACATAATCAGCTATCATGCCCCTGGGGCTGAACAAATCAGACAGATGTTGTGGTTATTGGCATCCATTAAGGATAAAAACGAAAAGTTTAAGTAGTTAGAGCAACTCACCAAACTCTATATGCGGATTTGGGTATAATGAAAATAAACAGCATTTTCCATGAAAGCGTGACATGAATGAGCTCGATGAAATCAAGCAAATCCTGAAGCAACTGTCTGTTTCTCAAGCAAAAAACGATCAGCAAATCGCAGAAGACCGCGCAGCACAAGCCAAAGGTTTTGCTAAACTGCGTGCTGCGCAGGCTAAAACAGATGCGCAAATCGCCGAACTTCGTGCTTCACAGGATGAATCAAAAATTCGGAATGATAAAGCCTTTGACGACCTTCGAGATTTCCTGAAGGAAGTTGGTCGCCAACTGGGCGAGGTAGGCCATAACAACGGCGATTTCGCAGAAGATTTTTTCTTTGGCTCTTTTGAACACAACATGAACCTGGGCTCGGTGCATTTTGATGCCATCAGCAGGAATCTGAAAAGCAAAAAGCATCGCCTGGAAGACGAATACGACATCGTGTTGGAAAACGGGGATTGTGTCGCCCTGATTGAAGTCAAGTACAAGGTGCAACCTCAGCACATCAAAACACTAACCACCAAAAAGGTGGAGAATTTCCGTACCCTGTTCCCCGACTACGCCAAATACAAAATCTATACCGGCATCGCCGGTTTAAGCTTTACCCCTGCCGCAGAACGGTTAGCCCATGAATGTGGCACGGTGGTGATCAAGCAAAAAGGCAAACACATGGAAGTCGATGCCGAAAACATGCAGGCATTCTAAAAGCGTTATTCCCTATTAAATACCGTGCTCTGTCACCTACCTCCTGAAACCTGCTAGGCATTCTCACCTTCATGACTATAGCACTACCCCCC